>OGFP01000434.1_pt1 | contig 17299 bp, 10 predicted proteins | sample 1570971 | NCBI WGS metagenome assembly OGFP01 (sample SAMEA2582033, study PRJEB24529) | metagenome | biome: Human gut stool | place: China | collected 2011 | reverse complement strand
GTTAGTAATTTCTACTGTTAATTCTTTCATGATAACCTCTTTCTATCTCGATAGGCAGAACCTATCTCATACGTTCTAATAGGTATATTGTATCAATATCAAGCATTTCAATTCAAGTATATTACATCTTATTTGCTATGTACTGATCCAATTTAACAAAAATAGAATTATAATAAACCTTTTTCAGCTAATACAGATTTAGCGTATTCTGTAATCTCTTCTGCTGTGTCCATAGTAAGTGCTTTATTTGCCACCTCTTCACATTCTGCTTTGGAAACAGAACGCAAGATATTTTTAATAAGAGGAATCGAAGAAGCAGTCATGGAAAATTCGTCGAGACCAAGACCTAATAAAATCATAGTCGCCACAGGATCACTAGCAAGCTCACCACACATACCTGTAAATTTACCTTGCTCATGACTGGCATCAATAACATGTTTAATAAGACATAACACGCCTGGATGCAATGGTTGATACAAGCTACCGATTGCTTCGTTCATACGGTCTACCGCCAAAGTATATTGGCAAAGATCATTCGTACCGATACTAAAGAAGTCTACATATTTAGCAAGAATTGGAGATATAACAGCTGCCGCAGGTACTTCGATCATAATGCCAACCTTGATATCCTTGTTGAAATCCTTTCCTTCAGCCGCCAGCTCCGTCTTACATTCATCAAGCATAGCATTTGCTTGTTTCACTTCCTCAACGGAAGCAATCATAGGATACATAATGTGAATGTCACCAAACGCACTAGCTCGTAATAAGGCACGCAATTGTACCTTAAAGATATCTGGACGATTTAAAGAAATGCGAATGGCACGATAGCCGAGGAATGGGTTCATTTCACTTGGCAAATCAAGACATTTTAATTCCTTGTCACCACCGATATCCATGGTACGGATGATAACTGGTTGCCCCTTCATATCTTGGGCAACCTTTTTATATTCTTCAAATTGTACATCTTCTGTAGGCAATTCATCGTTTTCCATGTAAAGAAATTCTGTACGATACAAACCAATACCTTGCGCACCCATAGTGAGCGCATGTTTAGCATCTTTTGCCTTGCCGATGTTGCCGAATAGCTCTACATGGTGACCATCAGTGGTGGTAGCTTCCAGATTAGCAGATTCGCGCAACCGTTTTAATTCCTCTTGGAACGCCAACGCTTGATTTGTATACTCTGTCCACTCCTCATCAGATGGATTGATTTCTACGATACCATCGGTACCAAGAACGACTGCTTTGTCGCCATCAGCGAAACTTTCAATATCGCCGACTCCCATAACAGCGGGAATTTCGAGTGTACGAGCCATGATAGCCGCATGAGATGTAGGACCACCCGCCGCAGTGACAATGCCTTTTACTACATTTTTATCGAGAGAAGCCGTATCAGATGGTGCCAAATCATGAGCCACCAAGATAACTTCGCCAGAAATATGTGATAAACCGCGAGGATTCATACCTAATATATTGCGCATCAAACGATCGCCGATATCTTTAATATCTGCACCTCGTTCACGCATGTAGGCATCTTCCATACCGAGGAAGATATTGGCAAAGCTTTCAATTGTTTGAGACGTGGCCGCTACCACGTTCATATGGCTAGACTCAACAAGGGATTTAATTCCGTCAGACAAGGATGGGTCTTGAGCGATTTGCATGTGCGCTTCAAAAATAGCCGCCTCTTCTGGTCCCATTTCATCCAACGCTTTTTTACGAATAGTATCCAATTGTTTTAAGGTAGATGCCATAGCAGTTGCAAACTTGCTAATTTCTTCTTCTACCTTGTCTTCCGCTACAGTGTAATCAGGAATGACAATTTCCTCTTGAATATATCTATATACATTGCCTACTGCAACGCCACGAGATCCAGAAATCCCTTGAATTCGCATATGTGTTCCTCTTTCCATTACAATTAGCTACATTACTTTTTATTTTATCATTTCTCGGTTAAACAATAAAGTAATCCAAATACCTATATCCCCTTAAATAACCGTCCCACATGGGGCATTTTTTTATTTCATTATAACTCTTAATAAACGCTGTAAGCTTTCCTTATTTTCCCTTTATTTTACTATAAATTTATACGATTCCATGCCATGCTTAAGACCTATTTATGATATAATACTATAATATAGAATATATAATAATATATATATGAGACTTTCACGGGCTTCATGGTGAAAGTCTTACTTATTGATAGGAGACTTTATGAAATTAACAAAAATGCATGGTCTCGGTAATGATTTCATCCTCTTTGCCGACCCACAAGGGACTTCTAAAGACTACACAGACCTCGCCATTCGCCTTTGCGATCGTCGCACGGGTATTGGTGCCGATGGTCTTGCCATCCTAGTACCTTCCGAAACCTGTGATGTGCGCATGCGCATCATCAACTCCGATGGTAGTGAAGCAGAAATGTGCGGTAATGCGATTCGGTGCTTTGCCAAATACGCTTATGAACACGGTGAAACTACGAAGGAAACTTTCACCATCGAAACCTTGGCAGGCGTAATGAAGCCTACCTTGACTATCGAAAACGGAATAGTCACACAAGTTACTGTAGACATGGGCAAACCATTTTTCAAAGCCCAAGATATTCCTATGAATGTAAACATGGATAAGGTTATCGACGTAGACCTTGATGTAAACGGTGAGACCGTAACGGTAAGCTCCGTATTGCTCGGCGTGCCTCATACGGAGGTATTCATCGACGACATTACAAAGGCCCCTGTTACAACGCAAGGCCCAATCCTTGAAAAGCACGATGCCTTCCCTGCTAACACAAATGTAAACTACATTGAAGTAATAAATGACAAACATATCAAGGTACGCACTTGGGAGCGCGGCGCTGGTGCTACCTTAGCTTGTGGAACAGGCTCTTGTGCCTCTGCCGTTATGTCCTTTGAAAAGGGCTTAACAGGCCGCGAAGTCGATGTGGAACTCTATTTAGGTACATTGCATATTTCATACTTGGAGGATGGCACGGTGCTCATGACAGGCCCTGCTGAGGAAGTCTTCGAAACAGAACTTCCTATCGACTAAGATGAAATGGTTACAACTTATATTAAATGCGTTCCTAAGATACCAACAGGGTCGCACACTCATGCCACGGAATATAGAGCCTCTCTTAGGACTACTTACATCTATTCTTGTCATCCTCATTGCTGTAGCCAATAGCATCGCCATTGGTTACGCCTTGATTGTCGTATGGTGCATCATGGCCTTTGTATTTTATCGCAAAGGATATCAACCAAAGGAACTATTAAACCTATCGTGGACAGGTGCTAAAACGTCCATCGTGGTGATGCAAATCTTTCTTCTCATCGGCTGGCTCATCGCCATGTGGCAAGCAGCGGGTGTTATCCCTATGATCATCGCCACAGGCATCGACTTAATTAATCCGTCTATCTTTATCGTCTGTGCCTTTTTAATAACAGCTGCAGTGAGCATGCTGTTGGGTACCGCACTGGGAACTGTAGGCACGATAGGCATCGTACTCATCACGATGGCAAGAGCTGGGAGTATTCCAGAAAATATCGTGGCTGGTGCCATTATTGCAGGTGCTTACTTTGGTGATCGAAACGGGCCCCTATCCTCTAGTGCGTCTCTCGTAGCAGCCTTAACCCATACAAAGGTATCGACGAATATGTCCATCATGTTTAAAGATGGTATCCCAGCACTCATCATCTCTACAGTGCTGTATCTATTACTATCTCAGTGGTACCCACTCAATTACGAAAATAGTTTACTATCCGATACAATTCACTTTATTTTCAACATAGATTGGACATTATGGATTCCAGTCATCATCGTCATTAGTCTATTACCTTTGAAAGTATCCATCCGTTGGCCTATCGGACTCAGTGCATTAGCAGCGGCCATTCTAGCTTATACAAATCAAGGAACTACACTTTCTGAGTTGGGATGGTATACCTTAATGGGCTTTGAGCTACCGCACTACAATCCACTCGCTGATATCATTCATGGCGGCGGTCTACAAACGATGTTTATCCCTACCCTTTCGATTTTCATGGCTACTGCCATTTCAGGCATGCTTGAAGGGGTTGGCTTCTGGAACGACATACGACAACTGTTAGAACGAGCTAAGACACGGAGCGATGTATTTGCTGCCAATGTAGGCCTTGCCTTTTTAACAGGTGCGGTTGGATGCAGCCAAGCTATTGCGGTAGTTATGACGCACTCTATTATGCGTATTACCTACGCTCAACGAGGTATTCAAGATGAAGATGTGATGCTAGACTTTGAAAATAGCGGCATCCTCATCGCTCCATTGCAACCGTGGAATATCGCTGCCTACGTGCCCGTTGTCATGATGGGTACAAGTTCCGCAGGTTACGTACCATTTGCCTTCTTCCTATATCTAGTACCACTCATCTATTGGTTACGATTACGGAAGCAAGATCAACCGATCATACGCTAATTAGTATTATCTCAAAAGGGGAAATTGTATGATTTACACTATTACCTTTAACCCAGCTCTCGATTATATCGTGCGTCTTGATTACCTCAAGACGGGCACTATTAATCGTACCACCCAAGAATATGTTCTCGGTGGCGGCAAAGGTATCAACGTATCTATCGTGCTCAATAATCTTGGCATGGATACGACAGCACTCGGCTTCATCGCAGGGTTTACAGGCGAAGAAATCGTAACACAACTCAAGAAATTCGGCGTGAAAGAAGATTTCATCCGACTTCGCGAAGGATTAACCCGCATCAATGTTAAAGTAAAAGCATCTGATGAGGAAACAGAGATTAACGGCCGCGGTCCAATCATCGGTGCCGACGAATTAGAGGCTCTATACAAACAACTCGATGCGTTGACCGAAAAGGACACCCTAATCCTTGCTGGGAGCATTCCTTCTAGTCTACCAAGCGATATGTACGAACTCATTATGGAACGCTTACAACATAAAAACATCCGCATCGTAGTAGATGCTACAAAAGATCTACTCACAAAAGTCTTGCCTTATAAACCATTCTTAATTAAGCCAAATAATCACGAGCTTAGCGAAATCTTTGGTCGCACTCTCGCTACAAAGGATGACCTTGTAGAAGCTGCTAAAGCATTAAAAGAGAAAGGTGCACAACACGTGCTCATCTCCATGGCTGGTGATGGAGCTATCTTGGTTGCTGCTGACGGCACTGTATACACGAGTCCTGCCCCTGAAGGCATACTCGTAAATTCCGTAGGTGCTGGCGATTCCATGGTCGCTGGCTTTATTACGGGCTATGAAAAGACAGGCGACCTACAAGAGGCACTGTACTGGGGCATCTCCAGTGGCTCTGCCTCTGCCTACTCTGAAAACCTCGCAACCCTTGAAGAAGTAAAGGCACTACTTTCACAAGTACGAGTTAAATAATTTTATATTTTATTTGCATCAAGGAGTATACATATGCAAATCACTGATTTATTAAAACCTCAATCTATTTTGCTGAATGCAGATCCTGTCACAAAGGCTGACGCCATTTATACCTTAGGCGAATTGATGGAAAAAGGCGGCAACCTCATCGATAAAGGTGAGTACTTAAGAGCTGTCTTTGCTCGTGAAGAGTCAGGTTCTACGGGTCTCGGTGATGGTATCGCCACACCGCATGCTAAATCCGGAGGTGTAAAAGAAGCAGGCCTCGCTGCTATGGTCGTGCCTAACGGTGTGGATTTCGAAGCACTTGATGGTCAACCATCTCGCCTATTCTTTATGATTGCTGCTCCAGAAGGCGCGGCTGACACTCATGTAGAGGTATTGAGTCAGTTAGCAACGATGGTAATCGACCCTGATTTCAAAGAAGCCCTCATCGCAGCTCCAACTATAGAACGTTTCTTGGAGCTAATAACAGCTAAAGAGCAAGGCAACTTTGATCCATCTGTAGAAGGGTTTATCAAAACAGCAGAGGATCAAAAAGCAACCGGTATTACTGGTGTTATCGAAGCGAAGGCTACAGAAGCAATTGAAAAGGTTGCACCTAAGATTTCTGTAGATAACCCGCATTATGATGTACTAGCTGTAACTGGTTGCCCTACTGGCATCGCACACACCTATATGGCTGCTGAATCTTTAGAACGTAAGGCTAAGGAAATGGGTATTTCCTTAAAGGTCGAAAAAAACGGTGCCTCTGGCGTTAAAGACGCTCTTACAGCAGAAGAAATTGCACATGCTAAATGCATTATCGTAGCTTCCGATCGCCAAGTAGAAATGGCACGCTTTGACGGTAAACCTATGATTCAAACTAAGGTAGCGAATGGCATTAATAAAGCTGAAGAATTATTGCGTGAAGCTATGGCTGGTACAGCACCTGTATATCACGCTTCCCAATCCGACAAAAATGGCGCAGTAGGTGCATTCGATGCAGCAGATAACTTTGGTCGCCAAATCTACAAACATTTGATGAACGGCGTTTCTCACATGTTGCCGTTTGTTATCGGTGGCGGTATCTTGATTGCCCTCGCCTTCTTATTCGACGTATTCGATCCAGCGAATCCTAAAAACTTTGGTTCCGGCACACCTCTTGCGGCTTTCTTAATGCAAATCGGTGGCGCTTCCTTTGGCTTTATGTTACCAGTATTAGCGGGTTACATCGCTATGAGTATTGCGGACCGTCCAGGTCTTGTAGCTGGTTTCGTTGGTGGCTTATTAGCTAACCAAGGTGGCTCCGGTTTCCTAGGCGCATTGATTGCCGGTTTCGCAGCAGGTTATTTGGTATTATTAGTTAAGAAATTAGTATCTGGTTTGCCTCAAGCATTAGAAGGTACAAAACCGGTTCTCTTCTACCCTGTACTTGGCGTATTGTTCATCGGTATCGCTATTACCTTTATCATCAATCCTCCTGTGTCTGCACTTAATCACTGGTTAATGGACTCCTTGCAATCCATGGGCACAACTAGCCGCGTATTGTTAGGTCTTATTTTTGGTGCTATGATGTCCGTTGATATGGGTGGCCCTGTAAACAAAGCGGCTTATGTTATCGGCACAGGTGCACTTGTAACTGGTGAATACGGTATCATGGCTGCTGTAATGGCAGGTGGTATGGTTCCTCCATTGGCAATCGCTCTTTGTACTACATTCTTCCCTAGCCGTTTCACAGAAGCAGAACGTAAATCTGGTATCACTAACTACATTATGGGCCTTTCCTTCATCACCGAAGGGGCTATCCCATTTGCAGCGGCTGATCCAGTTCGCGTATTGCCAGCTTGCATTATCGGTGCTGGTACAGCTGGTGCATTATCCATGTTCTTCGAATGCACACTACGCGCTCCACATGGTGGTATCTTTGTAGTACCAACAATTGGTAATCCACTGCTTTACCTTGCATCCATCGCAATCGGTTCCATTGTGGCTTGCTTCATCTTAGCACTTGTAAAGCCAAGTTTAAAAAATAGTATCGCTAAATAGATCATAAAATTAACCAGCCATTATAGCTTATATATAATTGATGGCTGATCATTGATTATTTATGATTGAGGATTCATAGATTATTGATTATTGATTGTTGATTGTTGATTGTTTATGACGAGTTTCGACGATTAGCGGATAGTAACTAATAGTTAACATTTAGCGACTAATTGATTAATGACTCTTATCGATGGTGAAAGCAAGTGTCACACCAGTAGATATAGTAAAAGGACTAGAATGTACGTGTTCTGAACTAACCTAAAATTGGACATAATTTAGGAGGTATAGTTCAAAAATATACGTGCTCTAGTCCTTTTCTAATATTCAAAAATAATTAATATTATTTTATAATTCATTATCAAAACTACTTTCAAAAGTGGAATCAAATCCTCAAAATTGTACAATTACATCGATTTATGTTAAACTATATAAATATTAATTAACTTTAAAATTATAAATTATTATTAGAAATCTAGTTCGGAGAGCTAATTCATGAAGTCATCCAAAAATTGTAAGGTTACTGCTGCATTTCTTGCCGCAGCTGCGTTGGGTGGTGTTGCCCATGCAGAGCCTACACTTAACATGAATGATTTAGTAGGTACGAGTACCAGTGCTGAATCAACGACACAGAGTACTACAAGTGTAGCAACTCCAGTCGTGAAACCAATGGCAACTCAGCCAGTCTTACCAACTACACCACAACCGTCCACCGTTGTACAACAACAAACACCACCGATGGCACAACCTCAACCATCCTACGTGATGCAACCAGCAACGGTTAGCCCTGTACAAACTCAACAAGTTACACCATTGCAAGCAGTACCACAACAAGTAGTACCAATGCAATCTCAACAACAGGTTCAACCTCAACCTCAGTATGTTGTCAATAAAGATACAAAGGCTGTCATGGAACCTACATTAGCAATGCACAGCTTGATAAATGTACAGCGAAAAACTGAACCTGTTACTGTAGAGAAACCAGTAGATGGTAAGCAACAAGTACAAACTACACAAGTGCAGCGTACGCCTGTTGTGATTCAACAAGAATCCATAGCGCCATTAACTGTATCTAATACTACAGTAACAAAAGCCGTGGTAGCCAAACAAAGACTTACAATTCGCGATATTCAACGTGCTGAGCGTGAGCGTTTAGCTCAACTAGCCGCGGAAGAAGCAGCTAAACAAGAAAATATATCACAAGTTGATCAACAACAACTCGCTCAAAAACAAGTTGAAGCTCAACGTCAAGCAGCACTACAAGCTCAACAACAAGCAGAAGCCCAACGACAAGCAGCTTTGCGGGCGGAACAAGAACGTGTGGTAGCTCAGCAAGCCGAGGCTCAACGACAAGCGGCTTTACGTGCTGAACAGGAACGTATCGCGGCTCAACAAGCTGAGCAAGCGCGTATTGCAGAAGAACGCCGTCAAGCGGCAGAGCTGGAACGCATCCGTATCCAAGAGGAACAACGCCGTATTGCTGAGCAACAAGCAAATCAAGAGCGTTTAGCTGCTCAACAAGCCGAAGCTCAACGCCAAGTAGCTATTAGAGCCGAGCAAGAACGTATGGCCGCTCAACAAGCTGAGGCTCAACGCCAAGCAGCGATTAGAGCAGAGCAAGAACGTATGGCCGCTCAACAAGCTGAGACGCAACGCCAAGCGGCGATTAGAGCAGAGCAAGATCGTTTAGCCGCTCAACAAGCTGAGGCTCAACGCCAAGCGGCTATTAAAGCGGAGCAAGAACGTATCGCTGCTCAACAAGCTGAAGCGCAACGTCAAGCTGCTTTAAAAGCGGAACGTGAACGTATCCTCGCTCAACAAGCCGAAGAAGAACGCTTAGCCGCTGAAGAAGCAGCTCGCCAACGTGCCGAAGCTGCCGCTAAAGCCGAAGCCGAACGACAAGCGGCTTTAAAAGCTGAACAAGAACGTATCGCTGCTGAAAAAGCTAGAGCTGAACGCGAAGCAGCCATTAAGACTGAACAAGAACGTATTGCGACTATACAAGCCGAAGCGCAACGCCAAGCAGCGTTAAAAGCTGAACAAGAACGTATCGCTGCTGAAAAAGCTAGAACTGAACGCGAAGCAGCCATTAAAGCTGAACAAGAACGTATTGCTGCTAAACAAGCAGAACTCGCAAGACAAACTGCAATCCAAGAAGAGCAAGAACGTTTAGCAGCTGAACAACTAGCAAAAGAAGAAGCTGAGGCTGCAGCCAAAGCACAAGCTGAAGCTGAAGCCAAAGCTAAGGCTAAAGCAGATGCAGACGCTGCTGCTAAGGCTCAAGCTGAGGCAAAAGCTAAATCTGAAGCTGAGACTAGACAAGTTCAAGAGAGCAAATTACCGCAATCTTATGTAGATGCTCGTAATACAGCCTCTACAAAAGGCTCTCCTGTAACAGAAGAGAAAAATATTCTTTCCCAACCAATGGATCCACCATTGCAAGCCAATGCATCTGCAAAAATTAGCCTTGCCTTTGACGCGAAAAATTACGAATCTATGTCTACGACAGTAGATAATAAGGAAATCAAATATCGCGCCTTCGAGTATATCCCTTACGTGGCTAATCCAATCGACATAGATCAGCAATACATGAACATTTATGTACCAGAGGAATATTTCAACAACGGCACTATCAACGGTTACAACACCCAAACAGCCCCTATCTTCATGCCAAATGCGGTAGGCGGTTATATGCCAAGTCAAGCTATGACTCCAAAAATGGAAAATGGTAAACCTAACAGTGTTCTTTACGCATTATCCCGTGGTTATGTAGTAGCTTCCCCTGCTACACGTGGTCGTACCAATAAAGCTTCCGATGGCAACTTCATCGGTAAGGCTCCTGCAGTAATCGTTGACTTACAAGCGGCTACAGCCTACTTACACGCCAACGATTCCGCTATGCCAGGTAATGCAAACCGCATTATCACAAATGGTACAAGCGCTGGCGGTGCGGTATCCTTGTTACAAGGCGCTGCGGGTAACAGTTCCGACTTCCAACCGTATTTACAAGCATTAGGCGCGGCTACAGCGGCAACGAATATATACGCAGTTTCTGCGTACTGCCCTATCACTAACCTTGATGCGGCAGATATGGCTTATGAATGGAGCTATAAAGGTATTACCTCCTTCAACAAAGTAACGATGGGTCAAGGCGAATTGCCTCAAGCTAATGTAGGTGGTAACGCTGCTCCACCGCAACGCACAATACAACGTGTAAACTTGAATGCTAATGATGTAGCATACTCCAACTTACTAAGTGAACACTTCCCTGAATACGTAAATAATTTACAATTACATGACTCCATGGGGCGTGTCTTAAAATTAGATAAGAATGGTAATGGTACTTTCAAAAATTATGTGAAAGCGTTTATTATTGATGCAGCTAATAAAGCACAAGCTAAAGGTACTGATTTATCTAAACATACATACCTTGTAAGAGATAATAAAACCGGAGCTATTAAAGATATTAACTGGGAAGCTTACAACCAATTTGTAAGCCGTTCTAAAGCACCAGGTGCATTCGACTCCCGTTCTAATGACTCTGGCGAGAACAACTTATTTGGTACAAGTACAACAGATAACAATCACTTTACAATTACTGCAGCTTTACACGATACAACATCTAACCAAAATGTATACGTAGAAAATGCTAAAATTGTTACTATGATGAACCCAATGAACTATCTAGGTTCCCCAGCAGCGACAAATGCGCAGTTCTATCGTATCCGCTATGGCACAGCTGATAGCAATACATCCATAGCTATTCCATTAATTGTAGGGACACGTGCTCAGAACCTTGGATACCAAGTGGATATGGCAACACCATTTGATGTAGACCACTCTGGTGACTATGATCTAGATGAATTATTCAACTGGATGGACAATATCGTTAAAAACGGTAGATAATTACAATTAAATACTTACCATAACATAAAAGGAGCTACCTAGTAGCTCCTTTTACATTATGCCAATTTTCTTTATGTCAAATTAAGTATCCCTAAAATAAACTTTTGCTGTGTAAAGCCAGAAAAAGCCCCTCTAATGAGGGGCTTTGCTATATTAGGAAAGCATGTTCACTACTTTCACCAATCATATTCTATTACACTTCAGGGAATAAAGCTGTAGATAAGTAGCGTTCGCCTGTATCAGGGAGAATTACTACAATATTTTTACCTTTATTTTCAGGGCGTTTTGCCAATTCTTGAGCCGCCCAAAGCGCAGCACCAGAGGAAATACCTACCAATACGCCTTCTGTGTGACCAAAAGCTTGAGATGTAGCAAAAGCATCCTCGTTAGAAACTTGGATTACTTCATCGTAAATGTTAGTATCCAATGTATCTGGAATGAAGCCAGCACCTAAGCCTTGGATTTTATGAGGGCCTGGTTTACCATTAGATAATACAGGAGAATCTGCTGGTTCTACGGCAACCACATGTACATCAGGGTTTTGTTCTTTTAAGTAACGACCTGCACCTGTCAACGTACCGCCTGTACCAACACCAGATACGTAGATATCTACGGTACCATCAGTATCTTGCCAGATTTCAGGGCCAGTTGTTCTGTAGTGAATTGCAGGATTAGCTTGATTTACGAACTGACCTGCTTCAATAGCACCAGCTGTAGCCGTTACGATTTCCTTAGCTTTTGCAATAGCGCCTTTCATACCAAGAGAACCGTCAGTCAATACGAGCTGAGCGCCATAACCAAGCATTAATTTACGGCGTTCAATGGACATTGTTTCAGGCATTACGATTACAACTTTATAGCCAAGCGCAGCACCTACAGCAGATAAGCCAATACCTGTATTACCAGATGTAGCTTCTACAATTGTACCACCTGGTTGTAATTCACCAGACTCAACAGCCGCTTGAATGATTGCTGCTGCGATACGATCTTTTACAGATCCACCTGGGTTAAAGTATTCCAATTTAGCAAAAATATTTGCTTCTGCACCAAATTTAGCACCAAAACGTGTAGCTGCCAATAATGGTGTTTTACCGATTAATTCAACAAAAGATTTAGCAATTTTAGACATAGTGGTCACTCCTTAATTAAATAGAACCATCCCAATTATCATATTTTGTATCAAGTTTAGCGTAAGTCCCATCAATTACATCTTGTAGGGTTACGTTTTCTAAATAATCATGAATATAGTTTTGTAAGCCTGCCCAGAAACCAACGGTGCGTTCGTTGATTACTGTATCAGTACTCACCCCTTCATCAAGAGTAGATATGATAGCCATCGATTCCTCAGTAGCAAGCAATATTTCAATAATTGTGTACTCCTTAGGGTTTTTAGACAATCGATATCCGCCATATTTACCGCGGATACTATCCACTAGGTTAGCAGCGCCTAAACGAGCTACGATACCTTCTAGGTATTTTTCAGATATGCCTTGTCGTTCTGCCACAGATCGCAAGGAAACTGGTTTATCTTGACCTTGCTCTGCCAAATCGATGAGAACCATCAATGCATAACGACCTTTTGTGGAAATCCTCATATATCTTGCCTTTCTTTGTAAACGTTAGTGTTAAACACACCCATATTAAAAAGTGCTTATATTATATTTATAAAGCTATTTATAAAACCTTTCATATTAATAGGAATTAATTTCATTATAGACCACTCACTATAAAAATGCAAGAACTTATTTCCTACTTTTATAAAGGGATATTAACAACACAAAAGGACCAGCCCGAAGGCCAGTCCTTTTGCGTATAGTTTGTAGTTTGTTATATGAGGTTTACCATGATGAATTGGAGAGGGTTCATCTGGTATTGGGACTTACCGTATCGTCAGGAAAACGATGCGCGCCCGTGTTTATGTCATTTGAGGAGTTGTCTAGATTACTCTAGCATTTAAGTATAAGTTTCTTAATTAGATTTTACCTACAAGATCAAGACCTGGTTTCAAAGTGTCTTTACCTGGTTTCCAACGTGCAGGGCACACTTGATCGCCATGTTTAGCTACGAATTGAGCAGCTTGTACTTTACGAACCAATTCTTCAGCGGAACGGCCGATACCCATATCATGAATTTCTGCTGTACGCACGAAGCCTTCTGGATCTACTACGAATGTACCACGGTAAGCCATAGCAGATTCTTCTTGGAATACATCGAAGAAATCAGCCAATTCATGTTTTTTGTCAGCTAACATGTAATACTCGATCTTATTGATGCTTGGAGAAGCATCAGACCATGCTTTGTGAACGAATTCGGAATCACAAGATACGGAGTAAACTTCGCAACCCAATTCTTTCAACTCTGCATAGGAGTTTTGTACGTCTTCCAACTCAGTAGGGCATACGAATGTGAAGTCTGCTGGATAGAATACGAATACAGACCATTTACCCAACACGTCTGCAGTGCTAACTTTTACCAATTCAGGTTTTTTGAAAGCATCAAGTGTAAATTCAGGAAGTTGTTTACCAATAATAGACATGTTATGTCCTCCTTATTTGAGTTCCATATTTAACGAATATATTTACATTGGTGTACTTAGCACCATATTTATATCTATCTTTGTCTATATAATAACAAATATCATTCAATATTGCAAGCGTTATTTTTAAATTTATCGATATATTTTTCCAACTTTTTTCGATGTAAGCAAAAAAAGAAGAAAGATGCTCATTTCTGAGCATCTTTCTTTTTTTTACGTACTACAATAGACTTACTGTTCACAGTAGCGTGATCAAAAGCGATTAAACCCGCTATATTAGCAAGCCCTCTCCGTGCTATGTGACCAGTTGTAGATTGTTCTTTTCCCGATTTACCATATATAAACTGCTCTAGTTTGAGTGCAGCTAATATAAATAAACCTATAATAGATAAAACAGATCCCATCGTTTTAATCTATTTCTTAAGTTCTAAGATTGCATCTACGAAACCACGGAATAATGGGTGTGCATTATTTGGACGAGACTTAAGTTCTGGATGGGCTTGTGTACCAATGAAGAATGGATGATTTTTTACTTCAATACTTTCAACAAGACGGCCATCTGGAGATGTACCAGAAATCACAAGACCTGCATCGGTCAATTGTTGACGGTATTCATTGTTGAACTCATAGCGATGACGATGACGTTCATAAATCAAATCTTCCCCATAAGCTTCGTGAGTTTTCGTACCGGCTTCCACTTTGCATGGATAGATACCTAGGCGCATTGTACCGCCTTTTTTATCTACATCAACTTGATCACTCATCAAGTCAATTACTTTGTATTTAGCATTTTCATCGAATTCGCTAGAGGTTGCTCCTTCCATGCCACATACGTTACGAGCAAATTCCATTACTGCAGATTGCATGCCAAGGCATAGACCAAGATATGGAATATTGTTTTCACGAGCGTATTGGATTGTGCGGATTTTACCTTCTACACCACGGGAACCAAAGCCACCAGGCACGATGATACCTTCAACACCTTCAAATACCTCTTTAGGATCTACAGATGTATCATCAAGTTCTTCAGAGTCAATCCAACGAATATTCACTTTAGTACCCGTAGCAATACCAGCATGATCTAGAGCTTCAACTACGGATAAATACGCATCATGCAACGCTACATATTTACCAACAATAGCAACTGTAATATCTTTATTAGGATTCAAGATCTTATGAACCATTTCTTTCCATGCAGTCATATCACATGGACGATCTTCAAGACCTAACTTTTTGATAACAATATCGTCAAGACCTTGATCTTGCATCATCAATGGCACTTCATAGATAGAGCTACAAGTTTGATTTTCAATAACTGCTTCAGGTTCTACGTCACAGAACAAAGCAAGTTTTTCTTTCATATCATCAGAGATATGTTTCTCACTACGACATACCAAAATATCTGGTTGAATACCAATGCTACGCAATTCTTTTACACTATGTTGTGTAGGTTTTGTTTTCAACTCGCCTGCGGCATTGATGTAAGGCACCAACGTAACGTGAATGTAAAGTACATCGTTACGACCTACTTCTTTTTTCACCTGGCGAATAGCTTCCATAAATGGCAAGCTTTCAATATCACCTACAGTACCCCCGATTTCAGTGATAACTACATCAGCATTATCCTCTTTACCTACACGGTAAACATTTTGTTTAATTTCATTTGTAATATGTGGAATTACTTGTACAGTGCTACCTAGGTAATCACCTTTGCGTTCTTTATTGATTACAGACCAATATACTTTACCAGCTGTAATATTGGAACGTTTACTAAGGTTAATATCGATAAAGCGTTCATAATGGCCCAAATCAAGGTCAGTTTCAGCGCCGTCATCTGTTACAAATACTTCACCATGTTGGTAAGGGCTCATCGTACCCGGATCGATATTAATGTATGGGTCAAATTTTTGAATCGTTACATTGAAACCGCGGTTTTTTAGTAAACGCCCCAAAGATGCTGCTGTAATTCCCTTCCCAAGAGAAGAAACAACGCCGCCAGTTACGAAAATATACTTAGTTGCCATGATGCCTCCCACCTATTACATTTTTTCCGGAGCGGAAATACCTAAAATACCCAAGCCTTGACGAAGAACGAGGGCAATCGCTGTGATTAATCCAAGACGAGCTTGTTGCAACGCTGGATCTACGCCAATGATACGACCTTGACGGTAGAATGAATGGAACATGCTTGCCAAATCGTATAAGTACCGAGCAATACGATGAGGTGCACGATGTTCAGCAGCTTGAACGACCTCTTCCGGATATTCAGCTAATTTCTTAATTAATTCTAATTCCATTTCACTTGTAAGTGTTGTGAAATCAGTTTCACTATAATCGCCAAATGCGATGCCAGCTTCACGCACTTGGTTGTAAATGCTGTGAATACGAGCATGAGCATATTGGATATAATACACCGGGTTGTCATTACTGCGAGATTTTGCCAAATTAATATCAAAATCAAGTTGGCTATCCAAGGAACGCATCAAGAAGAAGTAACGAGATGCATCTACACCAACTTCATCGATTAATTCATCTAATGTAACGCTATCACCGCTACGTTTAGACAATTTAACTAGTTGTCCGTCACGGAACAATGCTACCATTTGTAATAGCAATACTGTTAATTTATCAGGGTCATAACCGAACGCCGCCATAGCCGCTTTTACACGGCATACATAACCATGGTGGTCAGCGCCCCAAATATCAATCATTTCTTTAAAGCCACGATCAAATTTATTGCGATGATACGCAATATCTGCCGCCAAATATGTAGGAACCCCATTATCACGGATAACTACGCGGTCTTTATCATCGCCATAGTCAGTAGATTTTAACCACAAAGCTCCATCTTTTTCATACACTTTACCTAGAGCCTTCAACGCCTCTACGGAGTGATGAATTTCATCAGTTTCATGAACAGTACGTTCAGAGAACCAATTATCGAAAGTAACACGGAAATTGCTTAATGTTTCCTCTAAGCGAGCTAATTTTTCTTTTAAGCCCTCTTCTTTAAATAATGCTACACGATCAGCTTCTTTCATAGCATTTAATTTATCGAAGCCTTCGCGTTCTGCAATAGCTTTTGCAGTCTCGATAATATCAGGACCACGGTAGCCATTTTCAGGGAATACGAGAGCCCCTTCTGGAATATCGAATTCAGGCATGGAACCGTCTTCGTTGCGCTTAGGTGGGAACACTAATGTAGCACCTTGCAACTCTTGGAAACGGTACTCAATGGAGATAGCCATATTATCGATTTGGTTACCTGCATCATTGATGTAGTACTCAGATTGTACATTGTAACCTGCTGCACGCAACAAGTTTACAAGTGCACTACCATATGCAGCACCACGACCATGACCGACATGCAACGGACCTGTTGGATTCGCACTTACGTACTCTACTTGAATCGTATCGCGCGCACGCAATGGTTGAACACCAT
>OGFP01000431.1_pt1 | contig 17368 bp, 14 predicted proteins | sample 1570971 | NCBI WGS metagenome assembly OGFP01 (sample SAMEA2582033, study PRJEB24529) | metagenome | biome: Human gut stool | place: China | collected 2011 | reverse complement strand
AGGATATAGATATGGCAACAAGTATGGTTATCGGCACTCAATGGGGTGACGAGGGGAAAGGTAAAATTGTTGACTGGATCGCAGAACGTGCGGATGTTGTGGTGCGCAGTCAAGGTGGTAATAACGCGGGTCATACTGTTGTAGTTGATGATAAAGCGTTTGCACTTCGCCTGTTACCAAGCGGTATCTTATACGATAACAAGCAAAATATCGTGGGTACTGGTGTTGTTATCGACCCTAAAGTTTTGTTACAAGAGATTGAAGGTCTTGAAAAGCAAGGCAGATCTGCTAAATCCCTTCAAGTATCCGACCGTGCACATGTAATCATGCCATACCATATCGCTCTAGATACTGCAGAGGAGGCATCTAAAGGTGATGCTAAAATCGGTACTACTAAAAACGGTATCGGTCCTTGTTACGCTGATAAAATCAATCGTATCGGTATCCGTATTTGCGATTTGTACGATATGGAAACATTTAAACAAAAATTAGCGTACAACGTAGAGTTCAAAAATAAAATGCTTACTAAGGTATACGATGCTGAACCTGTTAATTATGATGAAATCTTAGCGGATTACACCAAATACGCAGAGGCCTTGAAGCCTTATGTAACAGATACTAATGCGGCTGTTCTTAAAGCCATTCAAGAGGATAAAAAGGTATTGTTCGAAGGAGCTCAAGCTACTATGCTCGACCTTGATCATGGTACATATCCATTCGTAACATCTTCTCATCCAATCGCAGGCGGTGCTTCCACAGGCGCTGGTGTGGGTCCTAACTACTTGAAAAATATCTTCGGTGTAGTAAAAGCTTACGCTACACGCGTTGGTGCAGGTCCGTTCCCTACAGAGCTTCTTAACGAAACTGGCGATAACCTTCGTGAGCTTGGTCATGAGTTCGGCACTGTAACTGGTCGTCCTCGTCGTTGTGGTTGGCTAGACCTCATGGTTGTAAAATACGCAGCAGGTCTTAATAGCCTTGATTATTTGGCTATTACTCGCTTGGATATTCTTGATACTTTCAAAGAATTGAAAATCTGCGTAGGTTATAAATTAAATGGTAAAGACGTAGAAGGCTTCCCAGCTAACTTGAAAGATCTTGAAGCATGCGAAGCAGTGTACGAAACATTGCCAGGCTGGGAAACTGATATCTCTGGTATTCGTGAATACGACAAATTGCCTGAAAATGCTCGTAAATATGTAGAACGCATTGCTGAAGTAACAGGTGTACCTTTGGGTATCGTATCCGTTGGCCCTAACCGCAGCCAAACTATCGACTTAGTAAATGTATTCTAAGCTATACTAATTTGATATAATAGGAAATTTGTATTTGGTAGCATTGATATAATATTATACATTTTAATATTTTTTGCTATGCAATCGATTTATAGAATTATACAGATATGACCCCTCGTAGAGGGGTCTTTTGTGTTGAATAGATGTAGAATATAAACGTGGATACTCTATATCTAATCCTTTAGGTCGCTACAGTGGTGCGGTATATCGAAGTATGCTATATAGTTATTAAAGTGTGAGTATATCGAGAAATATATAATGGATAATAGAGCGTAATTGTTATATATACAGAAAAATGTATATTCAAATAAATCTATAAAATGAAAATTTGTTTAAAATATTCATTTTATACAAAGAGATACGTGCTTAAATTAGTTTATAATGAGACGAAATTCACTTATCTATAATTTTTTTGTATTCATAATAAATTATTAAGATACAAATATAAAGAAAAAAATAGATTTACATTAAGAAATAGTATATAATAGTACCAAGAAGTAGATTGATATTTTTTGATAAGGATCTGAGGAGTTAAAGATATGGTTGAAGTTTCTTACGAACGTTTAGCGACGATTTTTAAGGCATTAAGTGATGAAACAAGATTACACATCATCGATATGTTGTCTTGCAATGAATTATGTGCAGCCGATATTTTAGCGAGCTTCAATTTGTCTCAATCTACGTTGAGTTACCACATGAAAATCTTAATTGATGCAGGTGTAGTCAACTCTCAACGTAATGGTTTATGGACGCGTTACTCCATTAATGAAGCTACATTTGCCGATATTTTAGATATTCTCCCTCAATTATATAAAACTAAAGATGAGTGCATTTGTGCGCAGATTAAATACTGCCGCATTTCTGAGCACGAAAAAGAAGCGTAACAATGAGACGTTGGATTATGCATGTTGATATGGATGCATTCTTCGCGTCCATAGAACAACTGGATCATCCAGAGTATAAAGGCCACCCCGTAATCGTGGGTGGTCTTTCTTCACGTGGTGTTGTAGCTACCTGTTCCTATGAGGCTCGAAAATTTGGTGTTCACTCTGCGATGCCAATCTCGAGGGCTAAGAAACTCTGTCCTGATGGCATCTATGTATATCCTCGGATGGATCGATATAAAGAAGTGTCGAACCAAATTTTTTCCATCATGAAAGAATTCACCCCTTATATTGAGCCTCTATCTATTGATGAAGCCTTTCTTGAAGTGAGCGGCATGTCTACCATGTATAGTGGTCCTAAAGCGCTAGGACAAGCCATTAAAGATCGTGTATTCAAGAAAACAGGACTTATTATCTCTGCAGGCTTAGCACCCAATAAATTTCTTGCTAAATTAGCCTCTGATTTAGATAAGCCAGATGGTCTTGTGGTCATCCCATACGGTCGTGAAAAAGAGATGCTAGCTTCTTTGCCTATTAAACGTATTTGGGGTGTTGGCCCTCGGACAGAGAAAATTTTGAAAGCTGGTGGCTTTCATCTGATACGTCATATTCAGTCTTTACCTGATGAAAGCACTTTAATTCCTCTTGTGGGAAATCAGGCAAAGCGCATATGGGAACTTGCGAATGGTATCGACGATAGACCTGTTGAAACAGACCGAAAGATACAATCGATTGGTGCTGAGGAAACCTACGAAGAAGACTTAACCGATGGTAGTGCTATTGAACTAGAGTTTAGATACTTTGCTAATCGATTATCGAAACGATTGCGAAAGCGAAACCTTTTCGGTCACACCGTGTCAATTAAGGTTCGTTATGATGATTTCACTACTGTATCACGGCAGAAGCGGCTAGATACGCCGTCAGATCATGAACATGTATTTTTTGAAACTGCGCTGCTCTTGTGGAATAAGCTCATGCAAGATAAAACGAGTAAGAATCCGAAAGGTACAAAGAAAGACGTAGAAGCACTAGGGGCAACTATGAAAGTGAAATCTACTGATTTTAGATATAGTAGTTCTAAAGATAATCGTTCTAACCATATTGGTTCTAAATATAGTACTTCTAAATATAGTAGTTCTAGTGAGATTACTTTTATGGATCCGCCTGGTTCTATCCGTTTATTAGGCCTTACTGTGAGTGGTCTCGATGAGGAGGTTCCTATGCAGGACAGTCTCTTTGAATCCCCGCAGGATAAAACAGAGGATAAGCTATCTAGTGTGTTAGACTCCTTAGAGTCTAAATTTGGTGAAACCGCTGTCATGAGTGGGGCGTTATGGCAACGCTTTCACGGAGACAATGGAATACGCAGAAAACGGTCAGAGTTGAAAGCGGCAGTGGATGCACAGCCTGATCAAGAGGATGGGGAGTCTATTAATGTTGATGTAGTCTCAACTAAAGAGGCTAATCGGTCTACAATTGCAGATACACACCCATCTATTGAAGGACTTAAAAAGACCGTCAAAAAGGACTTATAAAGATTATATTGAATACTTTCGCTAATATAATTGTTCGTGTTACAATATGGGTGTAGTGTTAATAAATTACCGCAAGAGAGGTATAGATATGAGTTTATTTCGTGTGGCCATTCATTATGGCGTAAACAGCAATGGTTTCTTGTCCTATGATACAGAAACAAAAACAGTGTCCGTAGATTTACCTGAACAAGAGTGGGTTGATAAGGTAATCGCTTACTTGAATAATGAACATGCTATTGAGCATGCTACAGGTCTTGATACGTATGAACGATTGACCGTAAAACCATTAGAATCTTTGGATAACTTTAAATTAGCTTTGACACGCATGTGGGAAGCGATCGACGTACAAGTTGACTGGAGTCGTCCAGCATAAATTGAATGAAAACACCTTGTGATCTACAAGTTAGTAGAAACAAGGTGTTTTTTGTTTTGCTCATGTTGGGAAGTAGACGTATGTAGGTATAACTAGTATATATAATACTGTGAATTCTCATTTATGTTTTACAAATGATATCGTGTATACAAGATTTATAAAGGTTGAGGGTTGTTTTGTTAAAAAATTTGTGATATTCTAATTACAGATTAATAGATAATAATTATCCGTTAATAATATTTATCTTAATTGAGATGTATAATCTAAAAAATTATGTAAAGTAAATTACTTTCATTTTGATCTCTAAGTAGGAGTTTGTAACATGAATAATGAAAAAAAACTAACAACCGCCTTTGGCGCTCCCGTACCAGATAATCGCAACTCTGCTACAGCAGGTAAACGTGGTCCTGTATTGATGCAAGATGTTTGGCTCATGGAGAAATTAGCTCATTTTGAGCGCGAAGTGATTCCTGAACGCCGCATGCATGCTAAAGGATCCGGTGCATTTGGTACTTTCACAGTAACTAATGATATTACAAAATATACGAAAGCAAAAATTTTCTCTGAAGTAGGCAAGCAAACGCCGTTATTCGTGCGTTTCTCCACCGTTGCCGGCGAGCGTGGTGCGGCCGATGCAGAACGCGACATTCGTGGCTTTGCCGTAAAATTTTATACGGAAGAAGGAAACTGGGACCTCGTAGGTAACAATACACCGGTATTCTTTATCCGTGATCCATTGCAATTCCCTGATTTGAACCGCGCTGTAAAACGGAATCCGAAAACAAATCTTCGCGATGCGACAGCAAACTGGGACTTCTGGACTAGCTTGCCAGAGGCGATTCACCAAGTAACAATTGTCATGAGTGACCGTGGTATTCCTAAATCCTACCGCACAATGCATGGCTTTGGCAGTCATACATACAGTCTTATCAACGAAAACGATGAGCGCGTATGGGTTAAATTTCATTGGGTTTGCCAACAGCCGATTGAAAATCTTTCCGACGCTGAGGCGGCTAATGTGGTAGCTAATGACCGTGAAAGTCACCAACGTGATCTCTTTGAGGCTATTGAAAAAGGCGATTTCCCTAAATGGAAATTATGCATCCAAGTGATGACCGAAGAGCAAGCTAACAATATGCCATACAATCCATTCGATTTAACAAAAGTATGGTATCATGACGAATTCCCATTGATTGAAGTTGGTGTGATGGAACTTAATCGCAATCCAGAAAATTATTTCCAAGATGTAGAACAAGCTGCATTTGCACCAACAACTATCATTCCAGGCGTATCTTTCTCTCCTGATAGAATGCTTCAAGGTCGTTTGTTCTCTTATGCCGATGCGCAACGCTATCGTCTAGGGGCAAATTATTATCAAATCCCTGTTAATGCCGCTAAATGCCCTGTAAATATCTATCATCGCGATGGTCAAGGGCGTATAGATGGAAACCATGGATCTACAATTGGCTACGCACCAAATAGCTTTGGTGAATGGGCTGAACAACCAGAATTTAAAAATCCTCCTCTCGATGTATCTGGTCCAGCTTACCAATATGACTTCTATGAAGACGACTCTGACTTCTTTACACAACCAGGTAAATTGTTCCGCCTCATGAGCCCTGAACAACAACAAGCCTTGTTTGATAACACCGCAGCGGCTATGAATGGTGTACCTGATTTTATTAAAGAGCGTCATGCAAAACATTGCTACCAATGCGATCCAGCTTATGGTGAAGGCGTTGCTAAAGCATTGGGTATGGACATTGACTTTAGTGATGTAAAATAAGGGAATACATCCTATTTAAACAACAGAAAAGACAGTTAATCTAAACAATACTAACGATTGAAAAGAACTTTCTTAACTAATAACTCTCTTACACTTATATAAAAAACAAATCTATAAAAAATCTAAATTCACACAAAAGTTTTATACACTGATACCAATTATCTTATAAACAAGTAAAACCCTTTAAAGGGCCTTTGCTAATCACATCTAAGTTAAGAATCATCAAAGATGTGTAGTAAGGGCCCTTTTGCTGTGTTGAAAATATACAAATTTCAAAAGAATTTTAGTATAATTATGTAGAGTTATATGATGTATTAAAGTTGCACGTAATGTTATATGTGAATAGGAGGCAATTATGAAATCTAGTAGTTTGGCATGGTATGTGGCGGTGGCTTGCATTGGAGGCAGCCTTTGTGTGGGTTCTGTAGTACAGGCGAATTCTCCAGAGACGGTGAAAGTAAATAGCCCTGTTTCTGCTGCTATTGTAACGCAGGCTCAACCAGCTCAACCTGTTACTGTTACAGCAGCTAAGAATGATGTAGCTAGTGCTGCAGCAAATAATACAGTAGCTAACAGTGAATCGGCGAATGATGCGGCAACACAGGTTGAACAGGCAGCACTCAAGCAAAAGCAGCAGTACCAAGCTGACACAGAGACGATGGGGCTGTTATGGATGCGCACCTCTGCGGAGTATAGAGCACTAGCGTATCAAGGGTACAATGTGGCGATGAATGCCGTCAAAATGGCCGTTGTTGATCCATCTCATCAAAGAAAACCTTTAGCTATTGTTCTTGATGCGGACGAAACAGTAGTAGATAATACAAAACTGATGGGTGAAAGCATCGCCAATGGCAATGGTCGTTTTGATGCTCCTTGGTGGCGTCAAGCGGTGCATCAAGGAAAATCGCAAGCCATGCCTGGGGCCGTTGATTTCCTAAATGAAGTACATAAACAAGGGGTAGAAATCTTTTATGTTTCAAACCGCTACGCACCTGTAAACCTTGATGTAACGATACAGAACTTTAAAGAACTAGGATTCCCATCTGTTGATAAAGACCATGTACTACTATTCGAAAAAGACTCTGACAAACAACCTCGCTTTGATATGATTGCTAAAAAATATTATGTCGTTGTATACATGGGCGATAACGCCGGTGATTTTCCAATCGGTACAAAAGGCAAGACTTTAGCTGAAAGAAATGGCATCATCGATGCTCATAAAGAAGACTTTGGTACTACCTTTGTCGTATTTCCAAACCCTGCCTATGGATCTTGGGTAAGTGCATTAGCTAAAGGTTACCAAAACCTAAGCCCAGAAGAACAAAAACAAATAAATAACCAATACCTACAACAATAAGTTCGTACGAGATGACTATCACAATGAATTGATAAATAATGATGGCTGCGTGCGTTAAAAACCGAACTCTAAGCTGTAAGGACTCCTTGCGTATACTTTATTAAAAACGATATAATAAAGTGTACATGCGTCTATAGCTCAACCGGACAGAGCGTCAGTTTCCTAAACTGTAGGTTGGGGGTTCGATTCCCTCTAGGCGCACCAGTAGGATAGAGCTGCAGTTTCGCCTTAATACTCGTAAGAATCTATTAAGGTAGGGCCTTGTGCCGAAATCAAAGGACACAATTTATTTGTGTCCTTTTCCTCTTTATTCTTATTAGAATTCTACTATTAATAGAAAAATAATAGGGTTATTATAGTTGTTTGATTAAAGATAAAACAAATTGATGAATAAAAATTAGAAAGTATTGACATATAAGTAATACTGATATATTATGTAATTAGATTTTACCATAGCGAAAGGTTACAGAATCTACTAAAATAAGACTTTATGTCGAAATCACTACTATAAAGTAGTTATTAACAATAGTATATGTAAATTTTGTTAGTAGTACATATTACTAATGTTTTTTGTGTGGAATTTTGAGCACAGGTCTTATGATCTGTGCTCTTTTTGTTATTGATTTATTATAGCGAAAAGCTACAAAAGTGCTTAACTCCGTTGTTGAGGTTTTAGTACTCTGTAATTTTTCGCTATGATAAAACAAGTGAATGCCGAGAATTACGAGATTATTAGTTTTAGTACTCTGTAATTTTTCGCTATGATAAAACCAAAAACCCTACGGACATATTCCGTAGGGTGTTTTAGTACTCTGTAATTTTTCGCTATGATAAAACGCACTTATTAGATTTTAGGTTGAGCAACGGGTTTTAGTACTCTGTAATTTTTCGCTATGATAAAACCGGCAATCGGTAACATTTATTGTGTAGCTGGTTTTAGTACTCTGTAATTTTTCGCTATGATAAAACATCATTGACTAACATTCAATCCCCTACCTCGTTTTAGTACTCTGTAATTTTTCGCTATGATAAAACTGAGGAATTACTTCAGATGTAACCCATCGTGTTTTAGTACTCTGTAATTTTTCGCTATGATAAAACAATGAATTGATATGATCCCATGTGCGTATTGTTTTAGTACTCTGTAATTTTTCGCTATGATAAAACATTTATTAATCGCCATCCGTACCTATCTAAGTTTTAGTACTCTGTAATTTTTCGCTATGATAAAACAGAGCGGGGGCGCATACTCACTCTTTTACTGTTTTAGTACTCTGTAATTTTTCGCTATGATAAAACGGCAGAATATGCTGGAGGACCAGCAATCATGTTTTAGTACTCTGTAATTTTTCGCTATGATAAAACAGATTATCTACAACCTTAACTATATCCATGGTTTTAGTACTCTGTAATTTTTCGCTATGATAAAACTATCTGGCGACACCTTGCACATCGTTGATTGTTTTAGTACTCTGTAATTTTTCGCTATGATAAAACCGCCATACAGGCATGCAAAAATGCTCAATTGTTTTAGTACTCTGTAATTTTTCGCTATGATAAAACTTCATCTAGCATACTATCACCATCTGCAGAGTTTTAGTACTCTGTAATTTTTCGCTATGATAAAACAATCAGTACCACGCTCAGCAGCAAATGCTTGTTTTAGTACTCTGTAATTTTTCGCTATGATAAAACTTGATTGAGATTTTGCATAATTTAGATGTTGTTTTAGTACTCTGTAATTTTTCGCTATGATAAAACCGGTTCACCAGCTACTTCATCCTCACACCAGTTTTAGTACTCTGTAATTTTTCGCTATGATAAAACAGATCTTAGCCAGCAGCATAACAACGTAGAGTTTTAGTACTCTGTAATTTTTCGCTATGATAAAACATTGAGGTCGCAACAAATTGGACTGGCGATGTTTTAGTACTCTGTAATTTTTCGCTATGATAAAACGCTTTTCATTAGCAAATAACTTCGCCTGCAGTTTTAGTACTCTGTAATTTTTCGCTATGATAAAACGACACACGAGCTTCAATTCGTTTAATTTCAGTTTTAGTACTCTGTAATTTTTCGCTATGATAAAACATATTACTATTAGTCTATCTTTTACCGAATGTTTTAGTACTCTGTAATTTTTCGCTATGATAAAACATCTCGTTAATGAGCTTATCGATTTGGCCCGTTTTAGTACTCTGTAATTTTTCGCTATGATAAAACTCATGGGGTGTACTAGTCTTGAGCAGGCCTGTTTTAGTACTCTGTAATTTTTCGCTATGATAAAACGTATACTAATGGATCAAGAAATTGTTGTTCGTTTTAGTACTCTGTAATTTTTCGCTATGATAAAACTTACTATCCCCTCTAAGCTCTGCATCAGCAGTTTTAGTACTCTGTAATTTTTCGCTATGATAAAACGCATTCCTAAAGGTGTAGTGCCTGCTACATGTTTTAGTACTCTGTAATTTTTCGCTATGATAAAACATGTTGTTACAACCTACTGCGTAAATAATTGTTTTAGTACTCTGTAATTTTTCGCTATGATAAAACAGGCTGCACAACGTCATAATCAATTTAACTGTTTTAGTACTCTGTAATTTTTCGCTATGATAAAACAAAGAACACGTAAAGCTAAGACAGCTGATTGCTTTAGTACTCTGTAATTTTTTGCTATAGAAATTTCAAATTAAGAATATCCACTTGTACAAGGTTTTAGTACTTTATGATTTTTACTTATGATAAATCTAGAGTAATAATAAAGCATAAATTTTTTCTAGTTACGATAATTTTGTGTATTTAATTAGAGTCTTAATTCTTAGGGGAGGGTACATATGGGATATATACTAGGGTTAGATATCGGGGTTGCTTCTGTTGGTTATGCAATTATTGATGAAAATTATAATGTCCTAATTAGTGGGGTAAGACTATTTCGTGAGGGTACGGCAGAAGATAATGTAGCACGCAGGGGATTTAGAAGTAGTCGTAGAAGTGTGAGACGTAGTCGGCATAGATTGGATCGATTAACAGAACTTTTATCAAGTGTACTAGGTGTAAGTGGAGTTCAATCTTATACAAATCTCTATGAAGTTAGGGTTAGAGGTCTCAGCAATAAGCTTTCGCCGGATGAGTTGTTTGCCGCAATTATTCAACTAGCAAAACATAGGGGGATATTCTATCTAAGTCCAGAGGATCTTGTCACTGAGGATGGTAGTAATCAGAGTTCAGCGGATATTATCCGTGTTAATGAGAGTAAACTTAAAGAGGGAATATATCCTTGTCATGTTCAGTTAGAGAAGTTGAATACTACTGGAACTGTACGAGGCATTGAAAATAAGTTTACTCATGAATCGTACCGGAATGAATTAATCAAGCTTCTTGAAGTTCAATCGGCATTTTATCCCAAATTAGAAGAGATAATAGATGATGTTTTATGTATATATGACTCTAAACGTGAATATTATGAGGGTCCAGGTAGTTATAAAAGCCCCACACCTTATGGAAGTTATCAATTAGATGAAAGCGGTAATGTTATTAAGATTAACCTAATTGATAAAATGCGTGGTAAGTGTACGTATTTTACTGATGAATTGAGAGCTCCTAAATGGAGTTATAGTGCATGTTTATTTAATTTGTTAAATGATTTAAATAATTTAACGATTCAAGGTGTAAAGATAACTGAACTTCAGAAACAAGAGTTGATTAGAGATTATGTAAATAAAGGTAAATCAGTAACGCTTCCTGCCATTGCAAAGATTTGCGGTGTTAAGAAGGAAGATATTTTTGGCTTTCGTATAGATAAATCAGAAAAACCGATCTTTACAAAATTCGAAGGCTATAATGAATTATTAAAAATTGCAAAATCTGTTAATGAAGAAACTACTATTGAAGGGAAGAAGCAATTAGTAGATGATATTTCTGAAATCTTAACTAAAGAAAAAAGTATAGATACTAGAGTAAAGAAATTAATAGATGATTTAAAACTGTCTACTAGTTTAGCAAAAGAAATTGCAAAATCAGGAGGGTTTACTACATATCATTCTTTGTCATTTAAGGCTATTAATTTGATTCTAGAGGATTTATTAAAAACTAGTAAGAACCAAATGGAGTTATTTACTGGTGCTGGTATAAAACCTTATAATCATAATTTTAATAAGGGCCATCAGTTAAGTGCTAATTTATCTGATTGGATTGTTTCACCTGTTGTTAAACGCTCTATTAATGAAACGATTAAGGTATTTAATGCATTACGTAAATATCTTAAAGTTAGATATGGTGATGATGCTGAGTTTAGTGATGTAGTAGTAGAGTTGGCACGAGAAAAGAATAGTCAAGAGAAGAAAGACTTGATTAAGAAAATTCAGAAGGCTAATGAGGAAAAACGTTATAAAATCATGGAGCTTGTTGAAAACAGGAAGCTAACGAGTGCAGAGTTTGAGCGTATTAGTTTGCTGTTAGAGCAGGATTTTAAATGTGCATATTCTTTAGAGCCTATAGAGTTATCTGATGTGTTTAAAGTGGGTCTTTTAGAAGTTGATCATATTATCCCTTTATCTATATCTCTAAGTGATGCTCAATCTAATAAGGTGCTTGTCTATCAAAGAGAAAATCAAGCGAAAGGACAACGTTCACCATTTCAATACTTCAGTAGTGGTAAGGCAAAAATAACTTTTGAAAGCTTTAAAGAATATGTTACTAAAAACTTGAATTTTAGTAATGCTAAAAAGCGGAATTTATTATATCTTGGAAATCCAATTGAAGATGTGAAAGGCTTTATTGACCGCAATTTAGTAGATACACGTTATGCGTCTCGTGAAACATATAATTTATTAAAATCCTTTTTTGATTATCACCAGATAAATACTAAGGTTAAAGTTATAAATGGTTCTGCTACAAGTTATTTTAGAAAAAGAGCGTACTTACCTAAAAATAGAGATGAAACATATGCTCACCATGCTCAAGATGCTATGATTATTGCTGGATTTGCTAATACGAAACTAATGAAGTTTTTCTCCAAAATAGGTGCATTTTCTGAGAGTTTAAATAATAAGGACTCTATTGCAGAGGTAGATGGCAACATTATTAACTCTGAGACCGGTGAGGTGCTAGAACAAGAGTTATTTGATAAATCAGAGAATGTGTCTAACTATATTAAATTCTTAAAACGTATTGAAAGTATAGAACCGTTATATTCTCATAAGGTAGATCGTAAACCTAATAGAGCTTTATATGATCAACAAATAAAAGCTACACGAAGTTTCGTAGAGGGGAATAAAGAAACGACCTATGTTATTACTAAATATAGTGATATTTATAATACCGGAACAGGGAATTCTGGGGCTAAGCTAAAAAAACGGATCTTAGAATCTCCAGAGGATTTATTAATGTATCATCATGATACTAAAACTTTTGATATTTTTCTAAAGATTGTAGAACAATATGGAGAAGAATCCAATCCATTTGCTGCGTATAAAGAGGACCATGGACCGATTCGTAAATATTCTAAAAAAGGCAATGGGCCAATTATTGAATCTGTTAAGTTCCGAGATAAGCAATTAGGTTCTCATCGTGTCAACAAGAAACAAGATGGACATAATAAATCAGTATTTTTGAAGATAAAGAGCTTGCGGACAGATGTGTATCAAGATGGAGATAATTATCTTGTGCTTAATGTTCCTTATGATATGGTTTGTTTTATAAATGGTAGATATATAATTAATCAAGACAAATATTATAAGTCAAAACAAGCTCAAAAAATCTCTGATTCTGCTAAGTTTGTAATGTCTTTATATCGAGGTGACTATATAACCTATGAAGAGCATGGTGAAATAGTAGAATGTATTTTTAAATGCATTAATAATGAGAAGATGCATAGAATAGAGATTTCTTATGTGAATCGACCAACTGATAAGCAGGTTATGAAGGGGATAAAGACAAGTATTAGGAATTTGATCAAATATAACGTTGATGTATTGGGTAATAAATATAAAGTTACAAATGAGAAATTAGAGTTTGATGTTACGATTTAATGTTGCAGGGAGAGCACATTATGGGGTGGCGAACAATTATTATTGAACAGAGCCAACAGGTCTCATTACATTTAGATAATTTAAAAATTAGAATGCTTGAAGGGGACTATTTAGTCCCCTTACAAGATATTAGTGTAGTTATTTTTAATAACTATAAATTAAATGTTACAACGCAATTATTATGTAAGATGAGTCGGTATCAAATTTGTGTAATCATTTGTGAAAAGAATGGATTACCATCTGTTGTCATGAACCCTATAGCAGGAAATTATGTGACATTTAAAAATCAAGAAACACAACTGAATATGAATCCATCTAGACCAGGTGATTTATGGAAAGCAATTATTGAACGCAAGATTAATAATCAAATGTTTGTTTTGGATCATTATTCATTGTCATTAGATACAATTGAGATAATGGAATCTTTAAGAGATACAATTCAGCCGTTTGATGCGGAAAATCATGAAGGTATTGCTGCAAAAGTTTATTTTAAAGCTTTATTTGGTATTGGTTTTATTCGTGATCGAGAAGAGGGAGATTCTATCAATAATGCTTTGAATTATGGATACTCTATTATTAGAGCCCTTATGGCAAGAGCATTAGCTGCTAAAGGTCTTATATTATCAATAGGGATAAAACATCATAATATATATAATCACTTTAATCTCGTTGATGATTGCATGGAAATATATAGGCCCATCATAGATGATTGGGTCTATTCTTGTATTTATCTGCCTGAAGTTCTATTTTCAAGAGATATAAAACTTAATTTAATTACTATGCTTTCTGAGCGTACGGTACGTCATCAAAATATATCTTATTCAATAGCAGATTCAATGAATAGATTTGCAGATAGCTTCGTTCGATGTATGACTGATGATAATGAAGTATTAGATTTACCATTATTAGATATATGATATTGGTGTGTGAAATGAATAGGTACAGAATGGTGAGAGTATTAATAATGTTTGATTTGCCTATGGATGATACTATTGCAGTTCGTCATTATACCCAGTTTAGGAAGTTTTTGATACGGCAAGGGTATTTTATGATTCAGTATTCTATTTATTGTAAGATTATGCCTAATCGGGATGGTGTAAAGGCTCATATTGAATATATTAAGCGCTATTTGCCTCCAGATGGGGCTGTATATGTTTTGCAAGTTACAGAGAAGCAGTATCAAGGTATGAAACTATTAACTGGGAAGAAACAAATTATCGAAGAGAAGTTAACGATTGATAAAACTATCATTTTCTAGGAGGTGTCTATGAATGGTGAATTGGTATTATCAGGGTATAGACTTTTTGAGCCAGTCCATATTAACTTACAGACTATAACAATTGTGGTACCACAAGATGATTTCAGGACCGTACCGGTTATATTTGATTTTATAGAACGATATTTTGATAAAAGGAGATTCTCCCAACAATACCCATTTAATACATTGAATCTTAATAATAGTGTATGTAGAGATGATGAGTTTGAAATTTTGTATATTCCTTCAAGAGTAGATTCAACAGAGCTTTTTAAGATTGCAAAAAAGAGTTTGTTAGGTAAGATAACTGAGAAAATCTATAAAGAAGTTTCAATATCTGAACGGGAAAAATGCTTTAATCAGTTGAATTCTGTAATACTTTCGCCAATTAATGAATTGTTATCTCGTTATAATTTAATATGCGAGAGTAATATGAATGATTTTTGGAGCTTTAGTAAGATTATAAATGTACTATCTAATAATATGGAACTATATGGTACGTTTGATGAACGATCGCAGTATGACTTGAAATATATGCTAGTAGATTTATTTGCTGAGCTAGATATAGGAAAGAAGAAGCTACTCCTATTAGATTTACCTGAACAAGGCTTATCAACAGAAGAATTTCACTCTTTGTTAGGCTATCTTAATAAAAAATGTTTAAATATTGATAATGCTATAGTTTATACACAATCTAGTGCTATTACTAATATATATGAGAAGCCTTTGTGCTATCATATAGTTAAAGATAATCAAATATGGGGAATGGATGATTACGATGAAATTGAAGTTTTATTGCTAGAGGATAGTGAATCTATAAATTTATTGGAGAAAGAGCGTCGGTTTATAAAAAGCTTGTTTAATCGTAGTCTATTTGAAACAGATTATAAAGAGATTAGTGATTTATTTTTTAGTAAATAAGTTGAATTTTAAAATATAGTAAATAGAGTGAGTATATATGAGCATTTACAATTGGATTCAAGAAAAGCTTTTTGACAATTACGAAGAGTGGCGTATGAAAAGTCCCGATTATAATCGAAACGGTTTTAACATAGTTGGCATAGATAATACATTAAAGGCCATGCATGATGGATTTTTCATGTACATGGAGCTATATCCGCCTCATGCTATCGATGGTTGCACTGCGATGAAGGCTCGTGTAGGGAAAACGCAAGATGCAGTAGATATATTCCTGGACATCGATAGTAAAACTTATCGTATGGCTGATGTAAGTTATCCAGATGCGGTGCAGATGATGCGGGCTTTTGTGAAAAAGCGGAGATTGCCTGATCGTAGTTTATATGTAGAAGTAGAGAGTCTAGATTTAGAACAGATGCGATCGACATTTACAGAGCTAGCAATATTATTACTAGGCGATGTAAAACAAGCTAAATCTTTTATGTCCAAGGCAAAATTACATTCTATGGAGAACTTAGAAGATAACTGGTGGAACCTCTATGAGAAATTGCTATTTAAAGGATATGCCGTAGAGCTAAGCTGTAAAAGTGAATTAGAGGATTTTTTTCATAATGTGCAGAAGTTAATACGTAGTAAGGCTTTAGATACTAGGGAAGACCTGACTTTTGATACAGCTGCATTCGATGACAGTCAATGTATTATGGATTGGAGTGCTCAACTTAATTCCACTTGGAAAAACCATAAGTTAGTAGGCATGGACATCGGTACAGATAGTTTTGTGCTTATGGTACTTTCAAATGAGGAATTCAAAACAGCCCAAGAACTAGCAAAAGAGCTGTTACATAGAATCGATGTAGCTGAACGCTTGTGATGAAATAGCAAATCTTAACAATCGACCGTTTGCACGGTATAAATGTTATGAATAGGAGAGAGTCATATGAGTATTGTACGTTTGCCAGAATATGAAGCAGAGTTTGAATCTGAAGTATTTGAAATCTATGCATTACCGCGTAGTGATGCGCATGGGGCTAGTCCTTATTTAGAGAAGTACCATAGACCACTGGTGTCTACTGATGCTATCCTAGATACTCGAACTGGCGTGCTTGACCGTAGCGAAGGCATTTTGACTTGGATTATTGAGGGCCTTGACGATAGATGGGGCTATTCTTTTGAGCCGCACGGTGTCTATAAATTGTTAGTTAAGAAAGCTAAGCCCATAGAGGATTTAGGCTATATGCGTCCTTCTTGGAATAATCGCTATTATGTGCTCGAGGTATTAGAGGAGCACGCTAAACACAGCGAATTAGAAGCATTGTCTGCATATTTAAAAACCCCTAAATACCTTCATACCGATAGGGGTGATTTTATGTTAAATCGAGAGTATCAATATTACACAGCGAGAATTGATGATTATGCATTCACCCTTGATGTAGACGAGGGTTCTGATGAAAGCTGCACTGTGGCATTGGCGGCTTTCAATAAGATTAAAAATTTCAAAGACTTTGAACAACGAATTAGCGTGTACATTAGTGAAACATTGCTAGATTTAGCTAATGATTGGCTCGACAATGACGATCAAGACCCGATTTCGGCAGATGTATTTGCGGAGCGCATTACTATGGGCGAATTGGCATTTCGTAATGATGGCTCCATAGAGGTTTATTATGACGATGATGATATTTTCTGGGGACACTGCATCATAGCCAATATTGATGCGGATGGGAATCCTGTTAATGCGGATATTGCAGGATGATAATTTAGCGGAGAGAGACGATGGAAGATATGTATAATCAAGTAAGAAGTTTTTTCGCTAATGACATTGATTTAAATGATTTATACGATTCTGAAGCTGTCGTTTGGATTGATTGGGGCGAGTACGATGAAGATGTAGTGCGCTATTTTAATGACATGATGGATGAGCCTATCGATATTAAAA
>OGFP01000403.1_pt1 | contig 18429 bp, 26 predicted proteins | sample 1570971 | NCBI WGS metagenome assembly OGFP01 (sample SAMEA2582033, study PRJEB24529) | metagenome | biome: Human gut stool | place: China | collected 2011 | reverse complement strand
ATATACTTTGAGATTGTTGAATTTGGTGATAAGGCATCGGCGGATTTTTCTCGGAGTAGCTTCTCCGGCAGGTAATACGTTAATAGTGCTTCCACTACTATGGAATGAGGTCAATACTGCACGATCGTAGGTGACAAGTTCGCCTGTGCTCTTTTTACAGAATTCAATGGAGAATTCGATAGGCTTACCGTTTTGTCTACGCTCCATGAGTTTCCATATCTTACTTTGATGGATTCTTTTGTCTATACTTTGCATAAAAAGGTAGTATGAGAATGATTAGTAATATTGGGATACCAATGATTAAGCCATACTTGAATCCATCATCAATTCCGTCCGCGATAGAACCGCTGGCATTCTTTTGGGATTCGGATTGTTTGTTTTGCTGAAACGTGACGTCAGTCGTTGTTTCCTGTTTATCAGATATACGTGTAGTGTCATCTTTCTGAAGCAAAGTTTTGATCGTTGTCTTGCTCCCTTCAATCTCGATATTCGATATTGGGGGTAGTCCGGTAGATGGGTCTGCTGATTTCGTTGTGTCGAAGTTAACTTTAACTTTCCAGTCTTTACCCGTTTGTTCTTGGTTGAGGTTGAATCGTGAGTAGGTATCTTCGGTTCTAATTCGCAGTGCGGAATCTGTGATAGAAAGATTGCTTTGTTCTTGAGTACTACGATTGTTTTGAAGAGTACTACGGCAACTACACAGTAGCCAGGCAATAGCAAGGCAAGCAAGATAGATGAGAGTGTGTGCATGATGTTTCATTGTTTACGGTTGTTACACGTTAGGTTTACACATTTGAATCGTTTAAGATCAGCTATTTCTTTTTCGTTTTCTGCTATCTTTTTATCTTGGGATAGCTGGTTGCTTTCCAGCTTTTCTATACGGTAAGTCCATTTTGTTTCGCTTTCTATTTTCTCTTTTTTCATAGCCTCCTTGTCAGCTCGCAGGTCAGCGATTAGTTCCTGATATACATCTTGTACGGAACTAAGAGCTTTGGCTTCTGCTTGCTTCTTGGTGTATTTGAGCGTAATAACTCCAGTGATGGATGACAAGAGACCACCACCAAGCAAGAATGTGAGTAGGTTTTGTGTAATGACATCGTTCATGACCTTCTTTTTAAGCAAAGGTATCAGGTGTATGGCAGGCGATAAAGGACAGGGAGGAGAGCCGATTTTGGTAAAATAAATTTTCTTTACATTTTTTAAGGTGCAGCATATAAGGGAAATTGAAAAACTTTAGGTCGAAACTTTTTTTCAGGGCGGTGCGTGGTCTTGCGACAGATAAAGGGGAAATTTTTCCCCTTTATTCAACTGCTTCATTTGATAATCAGAATTTTCTGAATTTTGTTGTGGGAATTGCATGAGACAAGAAAAAAGCACAGGTATGTGATAACCTGTGCTTCTTAATGAAGAAACTAATGATTATTCCGGCAATAGAATTTTGATTAGTTCTTGAAGTTGTGCTGCCGCCCGTTGTCTTTCGTCAGCGGGAGTATTTGGATTGAGCAGCTTAGTTACGAGTTTTAGAGCTTGTTCTCTGTTCATTGCTGTTGAATTTGAATTGATTGAATGCATAACGTACAGATAGCCATACAGCTTTCTTTTCTGCATTTTGAATATTGTGTTGATAAAGGCTCATCGTTGACTCACTTTTTTTATCTTATTGTTGAAATCAAATTTAATAATTTTACAAGAGAATTTTTTATCTTGATTAGCAATAATCTTTTTCTTGTAATTGGTTAGCGTTTCAATTACAGCATCTATGCAGTTTTCTCTGATAGAACCTATTGTTGATTCTGCTGTCCCTATGTAAACTCCGTTCATATCAAAAATGGCGGATTCTCCCTCTATATGAATGAAACCTGACTTATTGTCTATAATGCGGCATTGCGAAGGGATAATTCGTTCTACATATTCCTTCATAGCTCGCCTCCTTTTCCATTAAATGTAATATTGACTGTGCCTCCATTGGCGTGGATTACAATACCTCTGTGCGATTTATTCACTCGGAGACGTTCGTTACCTTCTGCTACTTCAAGGCAAATGTTGGAAAGAGCTTGCTGAAGCTTTTCTACGGATATGTAGCGTCCGTTTGCGCTTTGGTTTTTCTTTTTCATTTTGGAGATCATTTAAAATGAAATAATATGTTGATTAAATACGGGAAGGGAACAAAAAAGTTCCGCTTTCCCGTTGATCTCCACCTGAAACAGGCAGTGGGCGCATTAACGCTCCACACGGGACGGAACTATATTTTATACTATGGGCATAAAAAATGCCCGCAGCAATTATGGCGAGCCTACTCGCCTGAACCAAATGGAAGACATTGCAAAGATGGTGATTCTTTTTGAATAGACAAAATGAATATGATTTTTTTGAGTTTGAAATAATCTATGTGTTGATATGGTATGTAATTGAGATGGCTAAAGAATTACATGGTAATAGAAAAGCGATTCATTAAGAAATCTTAGTTCGTTCCATATCTGTTTCCTTTTCGTTCCACCTAGGTCGAACGAAAGGGAAACCATTGTTGACTTTAAGTTCCACAGTGGTGGAACGAATTGGTTACTGTGAATGGGGATGGAAGTATTAGCTGGTGCAATGATTGTTTATTGTTATTTGGGGCTTATATAAGATCTACGATGTTGATTCATATTTTTTTTTGAAAATTAATTTGCAATATTGCAAATTAATTTGTATATTTGCAACGATATAATAAGATTTGAGATGATATTATCTAATAAATTGTTGTTAAGTGACTTTGTAAGGAAGCATTCGCAGGCGGTTAAACCGTTGAATGCTTGGGTTGAGAAGGTGGCGGAAGCTGTCTGGCAAAGTCATAATGATGTGAAAGCCACATTTCCTTCGGCAGACTACGTGAAGAATGGTAGATATGTGTTTAATATAGGAGGGAACAAATATAGGATTGTGGCTGTTGTATTATTCATCGGTGGAGTAATGGAACTAAGGTTTGTAGGTACTCACGAGGAATATGATAAAATAGATTGCTCGGAGATTTGACTCTCCGAGCAGTTAGTTGAATTGGACTAACCAACTTAATAAAAATAATTATGGCAGACAAAAACATCAACTGTATCACAACACGAGAACAGTATGATGAAATACGTTCTCGTATGGATGTATTAATTAAAGAAGCAACAAAAAAAGGATTGCTGGAGCCGGGAGAAGATAATGAATATGTTCGTGAAATATCCCGTCTTGCTAAACTAAGCGCAGAATATGAAGATAATTATTTGAATATTCTGCCTTTGAGAGTGAAAAATCCGCTTATTCAATGTATGGAAGACTATTTTTATAGTCGAAATTTAAAACGTAAGGATGCAGCGGAATTATTGGGGGTAAATGAGTCTGTATTTAGTCAAATAATGAATGGAAAAAGAAAAATTTCTGTGTCGTTGGCTAAAAAGTTATATACAGACCTTAATATTGATGCAAATTTGATTATTCAAAATTTGTAATAAATAAAATGATTCAATTAAGGGTAGGCTTATCAAGCCTACCTTTTTTATTTATTGTTTAAGAAGAATATACCACCAGTACTTGTTCCCGGTATAGTGAAATAGAAGTTCATCCCTAGCCATAACGTATCAAAGGCATCTGTAATGTGTGTTTTGTATTCGTCTGGATTGTCGGGAGTATCGGGTGTTCCTTCAGGCGTTTTATCTTTTTCAAATCCGTTCTTTCCTTGTTTAATTCCAGTCTGTTCCATTGCGATCTTCAAAAACTCATTTTGATACAGGTTTATTTGGATCCAAAGGAATTGCGGATCTCCTTTCAAGGTTAGGTCGATATTCAGATGTTTCCATTCATGTTTAGGAGCTTGGCCGACATATACCATTGTAACTTTATATCCGTTTTCTTTGAATACACGTTCGATGATATCTGCGTAAGTTTCGGTTGATGATCCGGATTCCCAAGTAAAAGTGTGGTCATAATAGACCACTACATCACGGTTTAGTTTTGGTCGGTAGTAATCGGCTATCATTTTGACTAGATCCTGTAGTTTGCTTGGTGTTTTGACATAAAAAGATTTGAGTACACGCATAGTATGATTATCCAACTGGCCGATAATAGCTGTCGATATGGAGGCATTGGAGTCGAATGCCAGATGCAGTTCTTTAGAGAAGTCAAGATCACCGTCGCCTAGACAGCCGCAAGCTGTTAATTTACTCCAGTTACTGCCAAGATCCCGGAGCCGTCCATTATCACCGGGTGTGTAGAAATGAATATTATCATCTAAAGCTGAATAGAACCCGTTTTGCACCCGGAATAAACGTTCATTCATAAATGCTGTACGCCAAATAAGAGGTGGAGAGTTGCGATACATTTGCCAGATGAAATCTTCTCCGAGTACTTCCAGGTTATCAAACACGTCATATTCACCATAGAAAACTGTATATTCTTTAGTCTTCCCCTGTTGTGGCTTAATAGGTGGTTGATATTTTCGTGCCAAGTCTAAATCATGCTGGTATTCTTTAATCATGCGCACCACATGGTCTGTCAGTGGCTTACGTTTATATTCCTGCACTTTTTTATATAGGTTTCGGATCAGGTTGATATGTGTCAGCGACATTTCATCTATCTTATCCAAGATCCATTTCCCCATTGAAGCGGTAGGCATATCTGTAGAGTAGCTGACGCTGTGATGGTGAGGACAGTCTCCAAAATATTGCCGGTTACCACGATTGGCGGGATCTACTTCGCTCTTTATTTTTTCGTAATTGAGGAACTTTGCTTCAGGGCCTATCACCCAATCAAGTGACATAGAGTTTGCAGACATTCCCTGGTTAAAGGAAAGAATCACCATGACGGTACCATTCCAAAAATGGAAAGCATTATTCCAACCATCAGCTAATACTGGACGTACTGGTTTGCCGAATCCCATGCTTTCCGGAGCTTTGTGACCAACAACATAATGAATGCCTTGTATGTATCCCCATTCGGCAAGTGCTTTGCAAATGGCCGGCAGTGTATTTCCCCAAGCTTTTGCATAGCTGGGAGAGATAAGTCCACCCAAAGAACCTGGCATTTCCCACACATTCCGTAGGATGATGCGTGCATCAATTCCTTCCGATTTACCGGTACCACGTGATGCGACTATATATTCGTCATGTGCGTTGATGGCCATTGCCTGTCGTTGCATTCTATTAAAGAATTTGTCTACGACTTCATTCTGCTTTCTTCTTAGTTCATAGGCGGATAGAACAGGAGAGATTTGCGTGTTCATTCTTCTTCCTCCTCTTCAATGGGATGAGTGTCCACTGCTTTCTTGTTTAACATTCCTTTAAACATACTGCGCATTCTTATTCGTTCTTCTTCAAGATTCTCTATCGGTTCGAGCCCCTCCAGTAATGTGACATCATCTGAAGGTTCAAAGGATGGAGGTACCAGTTGCGAGTAATCGAATTTTTCATCTTCCTTGTCAGAACGTGTATATTTGCCTATTTTATCCAATGCAGCAGCTCCCTTTGCATCTTCTTTGTCCATTGCCATATTAAAAGCCTTTTTTCCACCTTCGACAATCATATACCGGTACCAGGCTTTGGCTGCAAGTTGTATGTTTCCTACTAGGCGGTTAATCATGCCTATGTCACGGTAGGCTTGCGATTGGGAGACCGGTTCCGTATTTCCTCCACAGCCGTGTAGTAGAAAGTTAACCAGTTCTGTATCTGGAATTAGTGGCTCTTCCATTTTTTTGCTTACGCACAACATCATACGTTTCTTAATCTCCATTTCTCTGGGTGAAAGGAGAGTTGTTGCTTCATCTTTGTCTTTGAATAAAGCACGTTCAATTCGTTCGTATGTGGGATCTTTCTTTGGCATTATTCATTAATACTTTGTTCTTTCATGTATTTATCGGCCAGTGGTTCAGCTGCAGGACTGCCGGCGATAGCTAGTTTGATGACTGTTTTCCGGAGGTTGAGCTTGGTCTGAAGTCTTCCCTGGTGATAAGCAGTATAGATAGGCGAACTATGATGATTTTTGCAAATATCACAGAAGAAGTCCCGTTGGTCAACTGGGATATTCAATAAAATGGCAATTTCCCCCGGTGGTAAGAGGGCGGAAGACATTTCTTTTATCTGTTGCAGAACTTCTTCGGATAAGGTCATCATTCTAATATATCATAGCGAATGGCATTTTCATACGCTTGGTTAAACATTTGTGAGAAGTATTCGTAATGTTTTCCGGAGGTAAAATAGAAACCATTTTCCCATCGGTGGTTTTGATTAAGGTTTGCAGATCCGGCAATCCCGAATTTATGTTGCCTATTCTCGACTAATAATAGTTTGGCATGACATGAATCAATTCGGATGGACGGACTAATATTTGAGGCAAACAGTAATAGATCGAGTTTATGACGTTTTACTGTCATATCCAGTAGAAGTGTCAGGCTTTCTATTTTTCTTTCGTCAGCGAGAAAAAAAAGAGGGCGTAGGCTATCTTCAGAGATACTGAATGTCATGATCTTCACTTTTGCTGGGCCGATCGCAGATAAAAGAGAGGGCAATACTTCATGTATTGCCCAGTCTCCCTTGTGCATAAACGGTTCAATAGAATCTGGACACAATGCAAGTGGAAAGTTATCCTGAAATCTTTTCACCTTGTGTTAGTGCTATTTCAGCCTCCAATGTGGCAAGTTCTGTCTGATACTTCTCAATACGGTCTAAAGCATTTTGCATAACGGTTTGTTTTCCATCTTTTTGAGCACGGTCAGCAGCTGCTTTACTGTTGGATATGTTGTTCTTCAAACGTTTGATTTGACGGGCTATTTCAATACCACGCACAATGCTGTTTTCACTGAATTCCGGTCTCTTTTCTTCTAATTGCAGATTTCCTTTTCCTTCAGCCCAGGAGTCAATCTGTTTCCATAGCTTGCGTCGTTCGTCGTCGAGCTTGCATAGTTCTTCAGCTATCGGTTGTCGTTCTTCTACAGGAAGTTCCGGATTTGCGACATCATTATGCAGGCTTGCATATAATGGGGCGATCTCCTTGATACGATTGTAGGCCTTGCGAATGGATGGATTGAGTGACTCTTCGGTAATGATTTTAACGCCTGGTGTACTTAAGGCGTTGATCTCATTACGTAGTTCTGTGAGTTCAGACATTTTTTCTTCGAATTGTTCCTGAAGGGAGACTAATTCTTCCGCATGATTTTCATTGTCGCTTTCTAGTTCGTCAACGCGAGATTGGATATCAGTGATTACTGTCTCCAGATTGATCATTTCCAGTTTCTTGCTTTCGATCGCTTCTTTCCGTTCGTCATCACTCATCGTTTTTACTACGATTATTTCCTCCATTGCTGCCGGGTAGATAGCAGGAGAAAATTTGATTTCCTTGTCAATCTTCGTGAGACTATTGACGAGTTGTGTAAAATGTGGATCGAAGATATGTGGAGCTTCTGGAGCTTTTGCAAAATAAGCAGAGAACCTTTTCTTGGCTGGCTCCTTTGCGAGTGCCTCGAAAAGAACTATACCGTCAGCGTATTTGCGCTGACGGTCGCCTAACCATTGAGTCAATTGTTCTTGTCTGGTCATACACTTGGAGATGGTGCGGGTTTTAATCCTGCTATGACTTCCATGTCAATTGGTGTTTGTAGGAAGATGGCTGAATAATTGGAGTCTACGGTAGCTGTGTAAGTGGTACCACGACGATCGGCTCTTGCTTTACCTCCGTTGAAAGATGGTGCGGTGGTTGCATACAAGCCGGGTTGCCCCAGGATCATTTGTTTGCCATCTGCATCTTCAAAGATATAATATCCTGGAGTGTTTTTGATTAGTGCATTGAATGCGTGCATTCCTGGAGTATTGCCAGGGAAAAAGAAACCGAGCGTACATTTATAGCTGATACCGTCGGCTTCTCCTTGCTGTTCTGCTTTATATTCAACGGTTGCTTCGGTACTGTATAGGTAAATAGGTTGTTTGTAAGTTCCTTCAGCTGGAAACGTAAATGATCCGGCTGCCGTTATTAATTCTTCGTTACTGGTTGCTTTTGATGGATCCGGTACGGTTGGAACAGTCTCAGGAGCATTAAAAGGAACAAAAAGCAACATTCCCTTATAACCTCCCATGTTGTTTTGACCAACTTCCCATTTTAATGGAGCGAATGCGGGACCGGCAGCCATCATGATTAAAGTATCTCCATTGAGATGGCACGTCTGCGAATGCAGTTCGGGGACTGTAATAACCAAAGCTACAAATAAAACGCAGAGAATCAAATAAATGTATTTTTTCATTTGTATAAAAGTTTAGAATAAATAAATAGGAGTGGCCAAACATGACCACTCTTTAGTTATTGAAGATTAAGAGTAGGTTCCGGTTGCGGTTACCACTTCTCCCGCTACTACTGTTACTTGTTTGTTAGCCGGTTTGTTTTTACCGTCCACAGCATTGAATTCAATAGTATAATTGCCAGGAGCCAGTCCCAAAAGAAAGTGCTGTTACGTCTGTGATTTCGATTGGCTTGTTATTTTGCGCCGTATCTTTCTTTGTCTCACTAGGACCTCCACATGCAGCGATGAGCATACTAACAATTAGGAGGAAAACCGTGGCTAAATACGTCATAAACTTCTTTTGTTTGAACATAAGTACCTCTCTTCTCTCAACTAAAACTATCACTATAAGTGCACATAAAAAGCCCGTTTCCCCACGAAGAGGAAACGGGCTGTCATCTCAGTTAGACTAACTACCACGCCTAATAAGCTAGCATATAGTATGAGCTTTCAACTATGCATAGCTAGTATAAATTCATCTATATCAATCCCCATCCCTGTCTCTCGCAGGTCAATTGGCAATTGTTAATTAGGCAGTTCTCCTGGCTCCAGTTTAACGTTACTTTGCGCCTTCCCAAAAACTTCAGTGACCGAGAGCATTTCACCCTCTATGCAAAGTACCTCGCTGTTACAGTGGCGTGACCGCTTTGGCTTGTACCAAATTCTCTATTAAGTCAATAGACACCTAACCCAATCATATGTGATTTTCCTCATCGTAGCATGAGGGGTATACAGTGTCAATAAACGTATAGGGGTACTGCTATCCTTATAAAATCTACACTTTTCAGCAAAAAGGAAGCTAAAACTCAACTACTAAGCGGAGTTTTAGCTTCTCATTAGGATAATCTGTAAAAATGTCCTTAAAATTCTATAATTTATTTTTATCGATTAATAACTTTTCCTCTACAATTCAAGGCGCATTTGATACCATTTGGCACCGCCATGATCCGACGTTGATTCCCCTTCATTTACAAAACCAAACTTGGCGTAATAGTGAATCTTTTCTTCCTTACAGGTTAGAATTACACCCTTTCGGTTTTCCTCTCTCGCAAGGTCGATAAACGCCCCAATTAACTGACCACCTACACCGCGATTTCGATATTCTGGCATTGTATTTAAGCCAAATATCATCTGCCATGCGCCGTTAGGGTTATGTAACGAAGCATCAGCAAACATCTCATCCGTTAAGACTTCATCATCCGTTACAAAACCATCGATAAAACCAATCGGTGTATCGCCGTCAAAGGCAATTAAAAACTGACCTGCATAATGGTCTAATCGTTCCTTAAAAGCCTCACGAGGTGCAGCTTCAGCAGGAGGGAAACAAGTTGCTTCTATATGTGTCACTAAATCTAAATCAGAGGTTGTCGCTTTTCGTATTAATATATCCATATCCTTCTCCATCGTATCTACATATCGGTTTTAGTATATACCGTTTACATAACAAAGGCTACACGTAACTCTATGTACGTGTAGCCTTTTATTAACAATTTGATCAGTTAATTGCTATGCAGATTATCCGACCACTTATCTTTTTGTATATTTAGGTACGTTCCGATACTGCATCGGCAATGAATCTTCTTTAATTTTAAAGCCATACTTCTCGTAAAATGGTGCATTCTTACTATCACCAATCATAACATTAATGTACAAGTAAGACTTGTAAGCCTCTTTCACCATTTCTAGCAAATGACCTGCAATACCTTGGCCATGATAATCAGGATGAACCAGCACATAATTGATGAAACATACCAGCTCGCTATCATCCATGACGCGGATAAGGCCCACTAAACGGTCGCCATACCAGGCACTAATCACACGAGAGGAATTCATGAGCGCCTTGTATAATCGATCAGGATATTTACCTACCACCCAGCGAACAGATAAAAACAGTTCTGCTACCTGCTGAGGGGTAAAATTTTTTTCTTCGGTATAGGTAATCGCCATAAAAGCTCCTTCAAATGATTACTTTAACTTTCGCATCTCACGAATAAACGCCTCTGCCTCTTGAAGGTTTTTAGGGAACTCAAAATAAATACATTGCTCATGTCCACAATAAGGATTACGGAAATCATACCCACTCAATAGCAAGTACTCGATAATCTTCCACTCTTTGTCATTAGATTTTTTAGGAGCTTTGAACTTCTCGTTCACAAAGTACATCTTTCCTTTACAGGTAGGGCAGGTTTTATTCCTGTTAAATAGCTCATAATTTGTGCCCTCCGACAAGGAGATCCGGCAATTTACACATACATTTTTATAGCCCATAGTTATTTACTCCCATACGGTTTATGTTGAAAGATTTCTTTTACAATCCCTTCACCAACAATATTACCGCCTTCCATAATAAGGAACTCAGTACCTGCTTGTATAGCAGAATAATCTACGGTTTCATATACTGGTAAAGCGTTAGCTTGAATTGGTTTATCAAAAATAACATCTTCACCATCAATAAAGTTAATACCAAGATATTCCTCAGTACCTTTTATAACAAAATGAGGATAGTACATTCCATTATTTAAATTCGGTGGAGTTCTCCTCTTCTTGCTGAAGAAAGTAACTGTACAGCCAATAGTAAAATCTAAATTACTCATTTCAGGCCTCATTCAACTACATATACCATATCACCTTTAAAGTATATGTTCATTATACAGTGTACGGGATTCCCTTCGGTCCATAACCAACCCTGGAAAACAGCGTGTCCCCAATTATAGGTCTCCGTAATGACCTCAAATTCACTTTCACTATATTCCTGCTGATACTGAGGTAACTCAATTCTTTTACCTGTGAAAGTATCTAGAATTGTATTATTAAACACGAGAATTTCAAAAAAATCTATATCGCACGTCTCAAATACAACTTGAGCCTTATGAGTCTGTTCAGTACCATTTTCATAGGAGAAAATATAATCAAATATAAGGATCAAATTATCATCTGTGTATTCTATTTTCTGTACTCGCGCATCATGGAGAGAATATTTGGAATGATTACCAAAAGATTTTGTTGTTTTCATAGGACCTCATTATATAACAATCTCTTAAGATGTCTATAAAAAAATGGAATGATAAAAAATAATATCATTCCATCATTTTATCTAAAACAATTTTCAGCTTGTTAATATTTTATCACTGGTACTCTAATACACTACTTATTCTATTTTACAAATATTATTTATTGAGTCTAATAGGGGTAGAAAATTCTTAAAATCAATTTCTTGGTAGTGCTCTAGAATATATTTAGAAAAAATATCTTTTGAAAAAGTATCTTCAACAGAGTCTTTTACTGTCTTTTCAAATTTTTTCCCATCAATAGATATATTTAAAATCTCTTTACTGTATAGATCCTCTATTTCACAATCATTATTATTAATACGAGGTATTTTTTGTAAATATAGATTAGCTTTCAATTTCAAAAACGGTTTATCAATCCCCGATTGCATACCTATATGATTTAGAAATTTTCTTAATGGTTTGTCTGGCTCTTTTTCATTATCAAACAAAAGAATTACGGGATTAACATTTCTTATTACCCCATATTGACTCTTATCATTTATATATTTAAATATATTATCACAATTATTTTTTCCATTATAAAAATTCCAAATATTTTTCATTGTATCAGCACCATTTTGTACAATACCGAAAAAATACTTTAACCGTTTAGTTTTATTCAAGAAATACAAGTTGAATACATATTTACCTTCATCATTTTTAGTAATAAGATTTGGATATCTATCACTATGCTTCATCAAAGCAGCCTTTATATGAAGAATATCTGTTTTACCTTCAGTCACAATAGTAGGTTTACTCGGTTTAAAAAAATACTTATAAAACAAAAAATACTGATATTGTTTTTCTCTAGCATTTAAACCTGACATATATTTCTTATTAGCTTTCTGCTTTATACTTTCAGGTTCTAGTTCATTATTATACCAGTCTAATTGATTTATAAAAGTCAACCGTCCTTCTAACTGCTCTTCGGTGCCAAACGTATCATCTATGTAAAAACTATTTGTTTTAAAGAGTTGATCAACCATTGCTCTAGTCTGCTTTATAAATTTACGACTAACGTTTATCTTCTTATTTACAGTTAAGCCAGTTACTTCTTGTCGTGAGGAGTAATACTCTAATCTGGTTTTATTTTCATTAATCTCAAATCCACTATTTTCAAGAAGGTCTCTCAACTCTTGTATAAAATTAATATAATCTGTTTGGAAGGCTCGATTATTAGTAGAAAAGCTCATATCATCAGCATATCGAGTATAAGATAATTTATATTTTTTGGCCAATGACAAAATACGTAAATCTACAATATTAAAAATTAAATTTGAAATTATTGGGGATGTAGGTGCACCTTGAGGTAATTTCTTATCATAACAAACTAACTGAGAAATTATAGTAGAAACTTCTTTTGAAAACAGAAACTCTTGACTTTTATTAAAATATCCTTGTACTCTACCAAAATTAACCGATGGAAAAAAATTAGCAATATCTATATTTAATAGATATTTTTTATTTTTATGTATACGAGCATTGGTTATTATCCCTTTACCCATTTCAAACCCATGAGATATATTCGAAGCTATTCTATTTTGATCTATATAGTTTTTATGAATATCATATATTTTTTTACCCAATCGTCTTTGAATTCTTTTTAACTGCTTATTCGGAGAATCAATAACTCTAGTTCCTCCAGCTTTCTTTGGGATTTCAAATGATGTATATGATTTTTCAATTCCTTTTTTATACAGCACATAAGTAATCGCTCTAAGCTCAACATTTATCAGCTTAGCTACCATCTTACGAGCTTCATCATAATTACTCATAATAAAAAGCGTATGGTTACTCTTTACCTCAGATTCATCATGTGTACATGAAACTATTAAAGAATCATTGAGAGCTGAACGCAATTCTCACATTAAATTCAACGCTTGCGAACCACAAGCAAAAACTCTAACCATACGCTACTTTTAGCCTACCTCCTTTTCTTAATTTTATCAAGCTTGTTCTTAGAAAATACTAAATAACAACAAATTATAATCATTAGAATAAAGTTATGATTTTCATAAAAGCCTCCCATCAAAAGATAGGAGGCTTATTTCACTTAGTAATATCTAAAATATTTATTATTACTACTCCCACTCAATTGTAGCAGGTGGTTTAGATGTAATATCGTACACGATACGGTTAATGTGTTGTACTTCGTTTACGATACGACGGGAGATTGTGTCCAATACGTCGTAAGGGATGCGTGCCCAGTCAGCAGTCATGAAGTCTGTTGTCGTTACACCACGCAATGCCAATGTGTAGTCGTATGTACGGAAGTCGCCCATAACGCCTACGGTACGTGTAGATGTTAATACTGCAAAGTATTGGTTGATGCTGCGATCAAGACCAGCTTTTGCAATTTCGTCACGGAAGATGTAGTCCGCATCACGCAAGATATCGAGTTTGTCTTTCGTGATTTCGCCCATTACGCGAATAGCAAGACCGGGACCTGGGAATGGTTGACGCCATACTAGGTAATCAGCCAAACCTAATTCTGAACCAAGTTCACGCACTTCGTCTTTGAAGAGGTTGCGCAATGGTTCGATGAGGCCTTTAAAGTCTACCACTGCAGGCAAGCCGCCTACATTGTGGTGAGATTTGATAACTTCTGCTTCACCAGTGCCTGACTCGATAACGTCAGGGTAGATTGTACCTTGCGCTAAGAAGTCAACAGAACCGATTTTACGGCCTTCGTCTTCAAATACGCGGATAAATTCTTCACCAATAGCTTTACGCTTAGCTTCTGGATCTTCAAGACCAGCCAATTTATCTAAGAAACGTTTTTCTGCATCGACACGGATGAAATGCATGCCGGAATCTTTGAAAGCTGCTTCTACTTCGTCACCTTCGTTTTTACGCATCAAACCATGATCAACGAAGATACAAGTCAATTGGTCGCCTACAGCTTTAGAAATAAGAGCTGCCGCAACGGAGCTATCTACGCCACCAGACAATGCCAACAATACTTTGCCGTCACCAACGGTTTTGCGGATGTCTTCAATAGCAGTTTTTGCATAGTTTGCCATTGTCCATGTGCCTGTGAAGCCACATACTTCGTACAAGAAGTTGTGAAGCATTTCTTTACCATGTTCAGTGTGCAATACTTCTGCATGGTATTGCATAGCATATAGTTTGCGTTCTGTATTTTGCATGGATGCAACAGGGCAATCCTTAGTATGTGCTACGATTTCAAAGCCTTCAGGAACTTTTGCTACATAGTCAACGTGAGACATCCAAACAACTTGGTCTTCTTCCAAGCCTTTGAACAATGGAGATGTAGTGTCCACTTTAGTAGGTGTTTTACCAAATTCACGGTTGTCCGCAGATTTAACTTCGCCACCCAATGTATGCGCCATAAATTGCATACCATAGCACATGCCAAGAACTGGAATACCAAGTTCAAAAATCTCTTTTTCGATTTTTGGAGAGTTTTCTTCATACACGCTGTTAGGGCCACCTGTGAAGATGATACCTTGCGGTTTTAATTCTTTAATTTTGTCCAGCGCTTTGTTGTATGGATATACTTCGCAGTATACGTGATTTTCACGAACACGGCGCGCGATCAATTGATTATATTGACCACCAAAGTCAACAACAATTACAAATTCCTTGTTTTCCATGCCTTCCTCCATATGCATCTATTTGTGAAAGTATATTCACTATTTATTATGCCCATACATATCTGTACTGGGGATGCGTTTTTCCGAGCCAAACGCTAAATTTTCATTACATTTTATTATACCATAGGAAGTATAACGACTCCATATATTCCGTATGTAAATTATAAATAAGAATCCAATGTTCGGATTTTATTTATATAGCTATAAATATGTACTTAAATTCAAATCTGAGATACCAGAATACGATTTTAAGATTAGAATACAAATTCAAGATATTAAGACGCAGATTTAAAATCCTAACATTCAGCTTAAAAGACTGAAATACAGTTTTAACGTACAGCTTAGTTTGCTGTTATATTACTCTTTAAGATTCTTAACATCCTTCTGTTTATACATTTTTACGGCTCCCACGGGACAGATTGAATAGCAGTCGCCACAACCGATACAGCCTTTCCCGATGATAAATCGAGTCTTCCCTTCGGTAATGCATTGAACAGGACAATCCTCAGCACAAGCACCACATTTAACACAAGTGTCATCAATATTAAATTTTAGATTTCCCATTATACATCACCTCCCTACCAGTAAAAACAAACTCAAGTATATCCACGTAATGATTAAATACTATATCTGCCATGTAACGTTAGGTTATTATAAACACTAAAGTTAAGATTTTCTATTAAGCGCAATATTATATGCAATAGCCGAATAGATTGCCTTTGCCACGCCTTGGTGGTTATTATCTGTCGTTTCGTATCGTGCCGCTTCTTTAATGTTTGGCTTGCTATTGCCCATGGCTACGCCTACACCCGCAAAGCGTAACATAGATAGATCGTTTTCGCTATCCCCTAGTGTCATTACCTCGTCAGGACTTAAGCCCCAGTGTTTTGCCAAGGCTTCTACGGCAGTACCTTTTGTAGTATGAGGCAATACAAATTCTAGATTGCCTTCACTAGAGAGCAATACATCATAGAAACGTTCACGGCCTGTACCATCGTGGGACAGACCTTGGTATTCATCTCGTAAGTCTTGCAAGATGCGCTGACGCATCGGCTCGTCACCGTAGAAGATTTGAATTTTCTCAGGTCCTTCGTCTAAGGTTTTCATATGAGCTAGCAAATCACATACCATTGTCCGCGTAGCCAAGATAAATGGACGAATATTAGGTCTAAAGAAGAAATTGGATTGCTCTATTTCACATTCAGACATCTTTACCTTTGCGGCTTCATTACCTTCCGCTAATGCATAGTGATCATAAGTTGCTCCTGGCAGACGAGTGTCTCCTATACCAGAAATCTGATTTTTAGTATTAGGCAGATGATTATCCATTATGCCATGCAAAGTCTTTTTATCTTCTCCATTACGTTCACTAGCACATACCCCTAAGCGTTCAGGTGTAATACATCTAGACGGAGGATACATGCCAAAGATTTGGTCTTTCACACAGGCCTCTACATAGACGCCATAGGTTAATAGTTTGCGCAATAAATGCAGTGCTTGTTCCTTATCAAAACTTACGTGGAATAGACTGTGGTTTTCGTCCTTATCCATCACATAAGCGCCATTGGTGCACATGAAATAGCGCAAACAAGGCAGTTTTTCGATGACATCATTCATCTCATTCCAAGCACGGCCAGAAGCAATGGCTACGCGAATGCCACTTTCACGAGCTGCACGAATCGCCTCAATGGCATCCTCAGGAATCGCTTTCGCATCGTTTACCAAGGTACCATCTACATCGGATGCGATAAATCGAATTGGTTTATCACCTACAAGACCAATATAATTTTTTATAGTTAATGTTTCCTTTGAGGCCATACAACCTCCCTCATAGTATCTAAAATAGATTTATCAATATCTTGAATTTCAAATGAGTATCCTCATAGTATTTATAATACACTTACACACATCTTGAATTTTAGATGCGTATCTTCATAATATTCTATGGTTATTCTCATAGTATCTAAGATTATTCCCCTAGAGATTCTGTAAATTCAGCTACGATTTCTTCTAAGGTTGTTGGGTTTTCTACGAGTCGTAGTAAAGCGCCACCAATGATATTTGCTCCGTCGATGATGGTTTGTTCAATGGTAGGCTCTAACATGGCACCGGCAAATTCTTTAGAATGGCACACCTTCGGCTCGCCAGCAAGGCGCAATTTAGGATGGAGTGCTGCACATTGATAGCTTACATTGCCAATATCTGAACTACCTCCAAGGGCCGCAGCACCTGGTTCAAAATCGAGGCCCATGTCGGCCATTACCTCTTCGATAAGCGCTGTGCCACGATGGTTTTGGTTCATATCATCATACGGATTGCCATAAAACTCGACATCCACAGTTGTACCTGTACAAAGGGCCGCCCCTTCAAAGATGTTTTTAATCTGCTCAGATAAGCCATTTAAGTAATTCCGTTCTGTGTGACGCACGGTGACCTCTAATTCACCGAAGGCAGGAATCACATTGGATGCGGTACCCCCAGCAATGATCCACGTGCCAATGCGCGTTTCAGGGCGCACTTGTTGACGCATCATATCCATAGCATGGATAGCGAGTTGCACACCATTTACCGCGTTGATGCCATTCCAAGGCTCGCCGGCTGCATGGGCCGGCTTACCGTGATACTTAGCACGGAAGCAATCGAGTGCCAAGAATTGTGAATTAGGACGCGTTTCCTCGCCGTCGAGGTGCACCATGATGGCAAAATCGTATTCTTTGAACACCCCTGCATTACACATATCTACCTTACACCCCATCGCTTCTTCGTCTGGTGTGCCGATAATATCTATATCCATGTTGAAAGCTACACCCTCTTGTTGCATTTTATGCAGTGTCAATGCGGCCAATACGCTCATAGAACCACTAGCAGAATGACCACACGCATGGCCTACCTCAGGCAGTGCATCGTATTCACATAGAATCGCCAATCGGCCTTTTGGATTCTCTACTTTTACGGCAGACGCCTTGAAGGCAGTCGGTAAATCACAAAATTCATAAGTTACGTCCATGTCGTGTTTTTCGAGGACTGCACCAATGGTCTTAACAGACTCGAACTCTTGACTAGAAATCTCAGGGTTTTTAGCTAATGTATAATTCACCGCAAAAGCATCGGGAGCGAAGCTTTTACAAAGATCTGAAAATGTATGCGTAAGGGACATAGCTCCTCCAATAATATAAATAAATTTATATAAATAAATGGATATGAACGGCTTTACCTAAGCCAATTAAGATAAATTAATACGGTTCGAAAACTAACATAAACAACAGAGATATGATATATCTAAAATCAGTCCAAATGAAAGCCATTTTTAAATATGAAACTCATGTACTCTTAATTATACAATGTTATTGCCTATTAGTGTAAAATTCCGTACAATATAAACAGAAATGTATAAACCATGTATATGGATGTTTGAGGAGGATACTATGTTTAAGTTCAAAAAATTGACAGCCATCGCCCTCGTAGCGGTAGCAGCAAT
>OGFP01000400.1_pt1 | contig 18588 bp, 15 predicted proteins | sample 1570971 | NCBI WGS metagenome assembly OGFP01 (sample SAMEA2582033, study PRJEB24529) | metagenome | biome: Human gut stool | place: China | collected 2011 | reverse complement strand
ATCATTGAACAATATCAGTTAACTATTTATGACACATATTAGAGTCAAAGGAAAATAAGAGAAATATGAAACAGAATCAAGTACAACTCATCGCGATTGATATGGATGGAACACTCTTAGATAGTCAAAAAGAGATTCCTGAAGAGAATATCAAGGCTATTCAAGAGGCAGCTGCAGCAGGCATTAAAATCGTACTCTGTACGGGTCGCCCACGTTCAGGTATTGTTCCCCATTTTGAAAAATTGGGTCTTAGTGAAGAAGAGTACATTATCATGAACAATGGTTGCTCTACTTATGAAACTAAAAATTGGACCTTGCTGCAATCTGAAAGTTTATCTCGCTCTGAAATGGAAGAACTCTGGCAGGCTTGTGAAGACTTCCCAGAGGTGGCTCTAACCTTTACTGGTGAAAAAACTTACTACGTTGTGGGTGATGAGGTGCCTGAGTTAGTAGCTTATGATGCTGGCACTGTCTTCACAGAAGCGAAAGCTAGGAGTTTGGAAGAAATCTTTGCGGAAGGGCAAGTGATTTTCCAAGCTATGTATATGGCAGATTCTGAACCTTTGGACGCCTTCCAAAATACTGTGCAAGGTGGACTTAATCAGAACTATAGCACAGTTCGTAGTCAAGACTATATCTTTGAAATCATGCCACAGGGGGCAACTAAGGCTAGCGGGCTTAAACATTTAGCGGAAAAGCTTGACATTAACCCAGATCAAATCATGGCTCTGGGCGATGCTGCCAATGACCTTGAAATGCTTCAATTCGTCGGTCAAAGCGTTGCCATGGGTAATGCGAGTGACGACATTAAGGCTTTGTGTAAGTATGTGACTTTGACAAATGACGAGGCAGGTGTGGCACACGCCATTCGTACTTGGGCTCTATAAGAAAAAGACCTTTAGCTTTATTGTTTGCTAAAGGTTTTTCGATTTCTGATAATGGCAATGAGAGTAGTAAGTGTGATAGTGACATCAGTGATGGCAGCTGGGTAAGCTTGAATGGTCAAATCGTAAATTAGCCAAAGTAACATATTTTCAATAATGACCCAGCGAAGCCACTGAAGGTTTGGTGTGGCAGCAATAGCTAGGCTATAGGAAACTGAAGAGATGATAGGTAAATAACCAATAATCCCAAGTTGATTGAGATAGGTTCCGACGATGATTTGAATAATGATGAGGATGGTCAAGATCGTCTTGGTCATCTTCTTTTTGACCATCAGGATATTACGTATGATGGAAATACTAATGGTTAAAGCACCGGTATAGCCTCCGAGAAGCAGGTTGGCAATAGCAGTAAAAATATAGTCGGTAATTTGCCAGATGAGCATGTTATTTTTTGATTTTGCAAAAGAGGATATGGCGACACATAGGGCACCTATGGCTGAGGATACTTGTGCTAGAAGATAAAGTGTCATGGTATAACTTTCAATTTTTTGTCTCTATTATATCACAAGGATTCAAGATATTTTCATCTCTATTTTAGGATTTACAAGGCTAATATGTTAGCGTTTACATTAGAAAATGATATAATAAAAGTGTAGAAGAGATTGTTCCCTTAAAAGTAGAGATAACCTGATGTTTCCTTATAACATAGGCCCTATCTTTACTTTTTATGAAAGACTAGAAATGAGGAAATGATTATGAAAAACAAATTTTCCCAAGCAATCGTGCTTTCAATGGTTACCCTTTCCTCAATGGTTTTGCTGACGGCCTGTTCCAGCCATAAGGAATCGAGTTCAGCAGATAAGACGCCTAAGAGCAGCCAGGTGACCTCATCAAGTAGAGTTAAATCATCCAAGAAAGATAGTGGTAAGACCAGCAAGTCTAGTGCTAAAGTCAAGGAGTCTTCTGGTTCAAATACTGAATCTTCAAGTGCACCAAGTAGCAAAAAGTCTTCTGCACCAAGTTCAAGCAGTAGTCAGGCTCAGTCATCAACTTCAAATAGTTCATCAGTTCCCTCAAGCAGTCAGTCACAGGCTCCTAAATCTTCAAACGAGAATCAATCTTCAGCGAGTCAATCCCAAGCGCCAAAGAGCTCAAGTGATAGTCAAGCTTCAAGTAGTCAATCTAGCAGCCAAGCTCAAGCTAAAACGGATACGCAAGAGACCACTGTGGATATGGATGTGAGTGCGGTAGCGCGTGGTCAGTTTGATAGTATTGCCGGAACTTGGAAGTCTAGTGATGGCAGTCGTCTGGTCTTTAACAACACTAGCCTAGTAGGAGATATAACTGCACAAGGCCAAGCGACAGTTCATAATTATGTGCATCCGAAAGATAATTATCAAGAGGGCTCAGGTAAGTATGATGCCACCCTTTCAAGAGATAGGGGGGACACCTCTGGTATTGTTGGAGATATTAGCTTTGTCTCTAAAAAGGCAGCTATTTCTGGTCCAAGCTACGAACAAGATACCATTCAAGTAACCAGTACTGGTGGAACAAAGATCTACCTTAAAGAATCAGATAATGTGACGCTACCTAAAGATGTGACAGTTACTGACAATCAACTTCCAATTGATGGTGGTATAGCAGAATCTGGCAGCTACAAGCTTACCAAACGTACGGCTGTCAAAAATACTCCTAGTGATACGGCTCCAGTTGAATTTTACTTAGAAGCAGGTGATCAGATTAACTTTGATATGAAGGTTACTCAAGATGGTCATAGTTGGATTTCTTACATCAGCTATAGTGGTGTTCGCCGTTATGTTCAAGTGGATTAATTGAGATATCTAGAAAGGTCAGATTTTCTTCTGATCTTTCTATTATTTTGTGGAAAAGCCTTGTTTATTCCCTAATAAATAGATACAATAGAAAGGTCGGTTTTACCGAAAAATTTTAAATAATGAGGACAAAAATGTGTCAGTAAATTGGCAAGATATTGCGTTTTCTTTCCTCGGTGGTTTGGGGCTTTTCCTCTTCAGTATCAAGTACATGGGAGATGGTCTTCAACAAGCAGCCGGAGATAAGTTGCGCTTTTACATCGATAAGTATACCAGCAACCCGTTTTTAGGGGTTTTGATTGGTATTGTCATGACGGCCTTGATTCAGTCGAGTTCAGGGGTTACCGTTATTGTCGTCGGTCTGGTTTCGGCAGGGCTTTTGAGTCTTCGTCAGGCTATTGGTATTGTCATGGGAGCAAACATCGGGACAACCGTAACCTCCTTCATGATTGGTTTCAAGCTAGGTGATTATGCCCTTCCAGTGCTTTTCCTGGGGGCTGCGCTTCTCTTCTTTACAAGCAATAAGAAGCTCAATAACCTAGGTCGTATCTTGTTTGGTGTAGGGGGGATTTTCTTTGCCCTTAACCTTATGGGAGATGCGGTTGAGCCTTTGAAGTCAGTTACAGCCTTTAAGGACTACTTGGCAACCTTGGGTGATCGCCCAGTCATGGGGGTTATCATCGGTGCTGGCTTGACCATGTTGATTCAGTCGTCAGCAGCGACCATCGGTATTCTTCAGAGTCTCTACTCAGGTGGTTTGCTTGATCTGCAAGGTGCCCTTCCAATCCTCTTTGGGGATAATATCGGGACGACTATCACAGCGGTTCTAGCTGCTCTTGGTTCAAACATTGCAGCTAAACGTGTGGCAGGCGCCCACGTACTGTTCAACGTCATTGGGACGGTCTTGTGTTTGATTCTCTTGGTACCATTCACAGCCTTGATTCAATGGTTTAAGTCTGTGCTTGGTTTGACACCTGAGATGACTATAGCCTTTGCTCACGGTACTTTTAACATCGCAAATACTATTGTTCAATTCCCATTCATCGGACTCTTGGCTTACCTTGTGACTAAGATTATTCCTGGTGAAGATGAGATTAACAAGTACGAAGCACTCTACTTGGACCGTTTGCTTATCACACAAGCACCAGCTATCGCCCTTGGTAATGCTAAGAAAGAATTGGTGCACTTGGCATCGTACGCCATCCAGTCTTTGGAAGCTTCCTATGCTTTCTTTGCTAAGGGAGATGAAAAATACTTCGATAAGGTTGAGAAGTATGAAACAGCAGTTAATAGTATTGACGAAGAGTTGACAACTTACTTGATTGACATCTCTAACGAATCTCTAAGCGTTTCTGAAAATGAAGTGTTGGCAAGTGTGCTTGACTCTGTTCGTGACTTGGAGCGTATTGGTGACCTTGCAGTTGCAAGTGCAAACCTTTCACAACACATTCATAATAAGGGAATTGAATTTTCTGATACTGCCAAGGCTGAGCTTGCGGATGTTTACAACCGTACTCACCGTATCGCCCTTGATAGTATTCGTGTTGTTGTAGATGACGATAAGGTACTTGCAGGTCAAGTTATCCTTCGCCATGAAGAGTTGGAAAAACTTGAAAAACAATTGCGTAAAATACATACCAAACGTCTTAACAATGGTGAGTGTACTGCGCAAGCAGGTATCAACTATGTTGATTACCTCTCACATTACACACGTATCGCAGACCATGCGATTAACCTTGTTGAAAAGGTTACAGAAGGTGTGATTTAATAGAGAAAGTCGAGAAAATTTCTCGGCTTTTTTGTTATAATGAAAGCGTATTAAAAACATAGAAAAATGATGAGAGGTGGTCCTATGACCTATTATATTTCAGCCAAACGTTTTTATTTTGAACATAAAATCAAGGAAGGTGGCTACCTAGCGGTTGAGGATAGCCGTTTTGGTGACTGGACGGAAAATGTACCAGAAGGTGCAGAGGTACTAGATTACAGTGATTATCAGATTTCTCCGGGTCTTGTAGATACTCACATTCATGGATTTGCGGGTTATGATGTCATGGATAATTCTGAGGAAAGTCTTCTAGGCATGAGTCAAGCCTTGCTTTCAGCAGGTGTGACCTCCTTCTTACCGACAGCTTTAACAGCGCCATTTGAAGAGTTGAAGGCTATTTGCCAAACAACAGCTAATACGGTTGGTAAGGAGACTGGTGCCAAAATTCAAGGGCTCTTCTTTGAAGGACCTTATTTCACTGAAACCTACAAGGGAGCTCAAAATCCTAAGTATATGGGCAATCCAAGTGTGGAACAATTGAAGGAATGGCAGGAGGCGGCTCAAGGAAAACTGATTAAATTGGCCCTTGCTCCTGAACGTGAGGGAGTGGCTGAATTTATCCAAGAAGCAACCAAGCAAGGTGTGACAATCGCTCTAGGTCATTCCAATGCCACATATGAAGAAGCCATGGCAGCAGTGGAAGCTGGGGCGTCCGTTTGGGTTCACGTCTACAACGGGATGCGTGGTTTTACCCACCGTGAGCCAGGTATGGTTGGGGCAGCCTTCGATAGTCCTGAAACTATTGGTGAACTGATTGCAGATGGTCATCACGTGGTCCCTGCAGCTTGTAAGGTTCTTATCAAGCAAAAGACACCTCAAGGAGTTGCCCTAATTACAGACTGTATGTCAGCGGGAGGCTGTCCGGATGGCGACTATATGTTAGGCGAACTTCCTGTTATTGTTGAAAATGGTACCGCCCGCCTCAAAGAAGGTGGTAATCTAGCTGGATCTATCTTACAACTTAAAGACGGTATCAAACATGTGGTTGATTGGGGACTTGTGACAGTTGCTCAAGCCTTACAAATGGCCACTAGTGTTCCAGCTAAATCGGTTGGGCTTGAAAATACTTGCGGAAGCCTAAAAGCAGGTTTACCAGCTGATTTTATTGTATTAGATGATTCCTTGGAATTACAAGCAACCTTTGTTGATGGACGAAAAGGTTGGGAAAAATAAGAGAATAAGTAGCACTTTCTTATGAAGGTGCTGTTTTTTATTGATTTTTACAAAGGTGTTAGAGTAGTGTAAAATAGAAATACTTTGTATTTTACAGGAGGTTATATGTCAAAACGTATTTGGAGCATTGCCCTGGCCTATGTCGGTGTAATGATTGGTGCAGGGGTATCTTCAGGACAGGACCTCTTACAGTATTTTGTTAGTTTTGGAGCCTGGGGACTGATAGGTGTCATAGTTCTAGGAGTTTTGCATGTTGGCTTTGGGCGACTCATGATTGCTTTGGGAAGTTATTACCGCTCAGACGATCACTCAGTAGTCCTGGCAGAAATCAGTCACCCTGTTATCTACCGTATTTTGGATATCGCTTTGATTATCACTTGTTTCCTGTTTGGTTTTGTGATGACAGCAGGTGCAGGGGCTAACCTAAACCAACAGTTCGGCTTTCCGATTTGGGTAGGTGCCTTCTTGTGTACAGCTCTGACTATCTTTGTGAGTTTCCTAGATTTCAAAAAAATCATTGGTGTTATTGGAGTTTTTACCCCTATGATTTTGGTTATGATTGTCATGATATTCGTGACCAATGTTTTAGGGCGTCACTGGGATTTTGCTGAGATGGATAAGGTGTCGCAAACCATCCAATCTCCCTTCCCAAGTATTTGGCTGTCTGTGGTTAATTATTTTGCCGTTTGTGTCATGTCAGCCATAGCCATGGCCTTTGTCATGGGTGGCTCTATTCTCAAAATCAATGAAGCCGAAAAGAGTGGAGCCTGGGGAGGATTTATGGTTGGTGTGATTTTCTTTGTCACAACCTTGATCCTCTTTGCTAACAGTGATAAAATTGCTAGCTCGGATGTTCCTATGTTGGCTATTGCTAAGGAAGTGAATCCTATCTTTGCGACACTTTACGCCTTGGTGATCTTTGGTTTGATTTTTAATACCGTCTTTAGTCTCTACTATGCTCTTGGTAAACGCTTTTCAGCAGGTAGTGAGAAACGCTTCAAGTTCTTCGTGGCTGCATTTGCCCTTGCTGGTTTTGCTATTTCCTTCATGGGCTTCCGTCAACTGGTAGCGGTTATGTATCCTATTATCGGTTATCTGGGAATGCTGATGTTGGTAGTGCTAGTTGTTGCTAGCTACCGCAAAAAAGCTAAGATTCGTAAGGAAAAGGAAATTCGAAATCATCTCTTGTCTATCGTTGAGAAAGCTTATGATCCCAATCAAGACTTGACCCATCGGGACAAGAAAAAGGCCCAAGAACTTCGAGATGCCTCAATCATTGACAATCAAACACTCCGTGAGGATTCCCATACCCATGTTCGTCAGGAAATGGGGATTAGTAAGAAGGATTAGAATTTTATTTTACAAGTTTCTCTATTTCTGCTATAATACTGACAAGAAAGAAGGGCTTATGGCGTTTTTCTAGCGAGCTTGGGACAGTGGAAGCCAAGTAGAGCAAAGTAGGCAAGTGGCGCTTTCTCTCAGCAAAGAGCTGAGTACAAACAGATAAAATGAAGTAATAAATTAGGGTGGAACCGCGTTTCTGACGCCCCTAGGTCAAACGACTTAGGAGCAGAGACACGGTTCTTTTTGCATTCTGAGTCGCAAGAAATTATAGAAAAAGGAGTAAATAATGTCTAAAAAATTGACTTTCCAGGAAATTATCCTTACTTTGCAACAATACTGGAATGACCAGGGTTGTATGCTCATGCAGGCTTATGATAATGAAAAGGGTGCGGGTACGATGAGTCCTTACACCTTCCTTCGTGCCATTGGTCCGGAACCATGGAATGCGGCTTATGTAGAGCCATCTCGTCGTCCAGCTGACGGTCGTTACGGGGAAAACCCAAACCGTCTTTACCAACACCACCAATTCCAAGTGGTCATGAAACCATCACCATCAAATATCCAAGAGCTCTACCTTGAGTCATTGGAAAAATTGGGCATCAATCCTTTGGAACACGATATTCGTTTCGTTGAAGATAACTGGGAAAACCCATCAACTGGTTCAGCTGGTCTTGGTTGGGAAGTTTGGCTTGACGGTATGGAAATCACTCAGTTCACCTACTTCCAACAAGTTGGTGGTTTGGCAACTGGTCCGGTAACTTCTGAGGTCACTTATGGATTGGAACGTTTGGCTTCTTACATCCAAGAAGTAGACTCAGTTTATGATATCGAGTGGGCTCCAGGCGTTAAATACGGAGAAATCTTCCTTCAACCAGAATATGAACACTCAAAATACAGCTTTGAAGTCTCAGACCAAGATATGCTTCTTGAGAACTTCGAAAAATTTGAAAAAGAAGCAGGACGTGCCTTGGAATTGGGTCTTGTTCACCCCGCCTATGACTACGTTTTGAAATGTTCACACACCTTCAACTTGCTTGATGCACGTGGTGCTGTTTCTGTTACAGAACGTGCCGGCTACATTGCCCGCATCCGTAACTTGGCCCGTGTCGTAGCTAAGACCTTTGTTGCAGAACGTAAAAAACTCGGTTACCCACTTCTCGACGAAGCCACACGTGCAAAACTCCTAGCAGAAGAGGAAGAATAAAGAGAGTTACAAGAATGGAAAAAGGGCGAACAGAGTGAGCCCATATGGCACCTAGAGGCAAGTCAAAGACTTGCTAAAGGGATAGGCGCCGCCGTACTGCTTGATGGGGATTTTTGAAACCTTAGGTTCAAAAATCAGTTGACTAAATCCACTTTGATGAGACTGTTGGAAATCTATGTCAAGGAGACACCAGATTTCCCTACAGCCTCACAAAGTTAGTTAGCAACGTCCCCAGTACCTAAGGTGCCTATCAAAAAGAAGAAGATGTAAAGGAAAAAACATGACAAAAAACTTATTAGTAGAACTAGGACTTGAAGAGTTGCCAGCCTACGTTGTCACACCAAGTGAAAAACAACTGGGTGAGAAAATGGCAGCCTTCTTGGATGAAAACCGTCTTTCATATGAAAGCATTCAAACCTTCTCAACTCCACGTCGCTTGGCAGTTCGTGTACTGGGTTTGGCTGACCAACAAACCGATTTGACAGAAGATTTTAAAGGACCTTCTAAGAAAATCGCCTTGGATGCAGATGGAAACTTCTCAAAAGCGGCTCAAGGATTCGTCCGTGGGAAAGGCTTGACTGTTGACGATATCGAATTCCGTGAAGTCAAAGGTGAAGAGTACGTTTATGTTACGAAGCACGAAGCTGGAAAACCAGCTAAAGAAGTCTTGGCTGGCGTTCCAGAAGTGCTTGCTTCATTGACCTTCCCTGTCAGCATGCACTGGGCTAACAACACATTTGAATACATTCGCCCAGTTCATACCTTGACAGTTCTTTTGGGCGACGAAGCGCTTGACCTTGACTTCTTGGATATCAAGTCAGGTCGTGTGAGTCGTGGACATCGTTTCCTTGGACATGAAGTGGAAATTACCAATGCGGATTCTTATGAAGAAGACCTTCGTACCGTTTACGTGATTGCGGATAGCAAAGAACGTGAAAACATGATTCGTGAGCAAATCAAAGCTATCGAAGCAGAACAAGGTGTTCAAGTCCAAATCGAGGAAGGACTTTTGAATGAAGTCTTGAACTTGGTCGAATACCCAACTGCCTTTATGGGAAGTTTCGATACTAAGTATTTGGACGTTCCAGAAGAAGTCTTGGTGACATCAATGGAAACGCACCAACGTTACTTTGTTGTACGTGACCTTGACGGTAAGCTTAAACCAAACTTCATCTCAGTCCGTAATGGTAACGCTGAGCACTTGGAAAATGTTATCCGAGGAAATGAAAAAGTATTGGTGGCACGTCTTGAAGATGGTGAATTCTTCTGGCGTGAAGACCAAAAATTGAAGATTGAAGACCTCGTTGCTAAATTGGCTAACGTGACTTTCCATGAAAAAATCGGTTCCCTCTCAGAACACATGGCCCGTGCTGGTGTCATTGCCGCTTCATTGGCTGAGCAAGCTGGTTTGACTGCCGAAGAAACGGCAGCCGTAGCGCGTGCAGCTGAAATCTATAAATTTGACCTCTTGACTGGTATGGTCGGAGAGTTCGATGAATTGCAAGGAATCATGGGTGAAAAATACGCCCTCCTTGCTGGTGAGGATGCTGCGGTTGCGACAGCTATCCGTGAGCACTACCTTCCTGATTCAGCAGACGGAGCTCTTCCAGAGACTAAGGTTGGTGCCATCCTTGCGCTTGCAGATAAATTGGATACCCTCCTTTCCTTCTTCTCAGTTGGCTTGATCCCATCAGGTTCTAATGACCCTTATGCGCTTCGTCGTGCAACGCAAGGGATTGTTCGTATCTTGGATGCTTTTGGTTGGCACATCCCTATGGATGAGTTGATCGACAGCCTTTACGCCCTTTCATTTGATAGTCTTTCTTATGACAATCAAGCAGAAGTCATCAACTTCATCAAAGCGCGTGTGGACAAGATGATGGGACGCACATCAAAAGATATCAAAGAAGCTGTTCTTGCTGGTTCAAACTTCGTGGTTGCGGATATGCTTGAAGTAGCTGACGCCATCTCAGAAGCTGCTAAGACGGATGGTTATAAGGCGGCTGTTGAGTCACTCTCTCGTGCCTTTAACTTGGCAGAAAAAGCAGATGCTTCAGTAGAGGTCGATGCTAGTCTCTTTGAAAATGATTACGAAAAAGCCTTGGCTCAAGCAGCAGAAAGTCTTGAATTGACTGGTTCAGCTAGTGATAAATTGGCACAACTCTTTGCTCTTAGCCCAGTCATCGATGCTTTCTTTGACAATACTATGGTTATGGCAGAGGATGAAGCTGTTAAAAACAACCGTTTGGCCCTTCTTGCAGGTCTTGTGTCTAAAGCTAATGCTGTTGCAGCCTTCAACCAATTGAACACAAAATAGGGGTGAAAAGGAATGGATCCTAAAAAAATTGCTCGTATCAATGAGCTTGCTAAAAAGAAAAAAACAGAAGGTTTGACTCCAGAAGAAGCAGTGGAGCAAGCAAAACTTCGTGAAGAATACATTGAGGGCTATCGTCGCTCAGTTCGTCACCATATCGAAGGAATTAAAGTGGTTGACGAAGAGGGTAACGATGTGACACCTGAAAAACTACGTCAAATACAACGTGAAAAAGGTTTGCATGGCCGTAGTCTCGATGATCCTGAATCATAATAACGATGAACAAGGGTTTGGAATGTTTCCAAACCCTTGTTTTGAAGCGTAAAATTCTGAATATTCTGTATAAATTTGACCAATTATTTCAAAAATGGTAAAATATAAGTTATGTTAAAAATGGCATGATTCAGTGAGTTGTGCTAAATAGAATTGGAGTGAAAAAAATGTCGCAAAAGCAACATCATAAAGACGACGACAACCAGACTGAGAATGGGATGGTGCGTGGTCTTCAAAACCGTCACGTCCAGCTGATTGCCATCGCTGGTACGATCGGTACAGGTCTCTTCCTCGGGGCAGGTCGTTCTCTCTCCCTAACAGGACCTTCAATCATCTTAGTATATATACTGACTGGTATCTTCATGTATCTTATGATGCGAGCGATCGGTGAGATGCTCTATATGGACCCTGACCAGCACACCTTTATCAACTTTATTACCAAATACCTTGGTAAGGGCTGGGGATTCTTCTCGGGTTGGTCTTACTGGGTATCACTGATATTCCTTGGGATGGCAGAAATTACGGCCGTATCAACCTATGTCCAATATTGGTTCCCAAGTTGGCCTGCCTGGCAGATTCAGATTGTCTTCTTGCTTATCCTGAGTTCGGTTAACCTGATTGCGGTTAAGATTTTCGGGGAAGTTGAGTTTTGGTTTGGTATGATCAAGATTATCACCATTCTTGCTCTTATCGCAACAGGTATCTTCATGGTAGCAACCAACTTTGAAACGCCTGCTGGACATGCTAGCCTTGCCAATATTACACACGGCTTTCAGATGTTCCCTAAAGGTTGGGTAAGCTTTGTTATGACCTTCCAAATGGTCTTCTTTGCCTACCAAGCCATCGAATTTGTAGGGATTACAACTTCCGAGACAGCAAATCCACGTAAGGTCTTACCAAAGGCAATCAAGGAGATTCCGATTCGTATTGTCATCTTCTATGTGGGTGCCCTCATTGCCCTCATGGCTATCTTCCCATGGCAAAAACTTCCAGTTAACGAATCACCGTTCGTAACGGTCTTCCAAATGGCTGGTATCAAGTCGGCAGCAGCCTTCATTAACTTTGTTGTCTTGACAGCTGCGGCGTCATCTTTGAACTCAACGCTTTACTCTACAGGTCGTCACCTCTTCCAAATTGCTAAGGAAACACCAAATAGTAAAGTCATGAAAGCTTTGAAGCTAGATACTTTGTCACGTAATGGTATTCCTTCATGTGCTATCATTGTTTCAGCTATTGTAGTTTGTGTTTCAGCCTTCATCAACGTCTTACCTGGTGTATCTGATGCCTTCGCTTTGATTACGGCATCATCATCAGGTGTATACATTGCCATCTATATTTTGACCATGCTTGCTCATCTCAAGTACCGTAAGTCTCAAGAGTTTATGGCAGACGGCTTCCTTATGCCAGCCTATAAGATTCTTAATCCATTGACTATCCTTTTCTTCATCTTCGTCTTTGTTTGTCTCTTCTTGCAAAAGTCAACAGTTGTCGGAGCTATCGGAGCAGCCATCTGGATTGTAGTGTTTAGTATCTACAGTAACTGGAAACACAGTAAATAAATCGATTTAGCTCACCTTTATGGTGAGTTTTTTGTTGCAAAAAAAGGAGACAAGGTGTCCCGGTAACTATTTATGCAATACTTTCTTGGTTTCCGTGGTGAAAGAAGCCACCTAAGAGGCCTTTGCTACGATGAAAAATAGCAGGCTTATGATCGTTGTGTGAACGACCATTAACATCAAGTTTAGCCCATTCAAGAGCCTGGTGGGCATTTCGGTCTGAGACTGTAGATGTCCCAATATAGCTGTAGATGCCTGCCTGAGCGAGAATAAAACCTTGCAGTTGGCGAATATGTTCATCATTGAGTGCTTCGGAAAAATGAATCTTTACTGTCTTATAAGTTAAAGATTGGACAGACTCAACGATAGGTGACTCTGCTAAGAGGTGCAAAAGTTCTTGATGCTTAGTAAAGGACTTATCATAGTCCATTGGAAGAATTATAGTATGGGTAATCCAATCTTCCAAGTTGGCTTTAGCCTTTTTACTAAGACCTCTTGCTGTGATACTGAGGTTATCTATATTGAAAGGAAGTTGGTCGATGTGAGCAGTATTTGAACCATATACCTTTCTGAAAAGCGGTGTACTTGATAGAATATGTCCAGTAGGAGAAATAATAGCTAAGGCAGTTTCCTTGGTTTGGTAACCAAGCTCGTGGCATTCCATGCTAGCGTATGTATCTTTAAATTCAATAATTGCACTTGTTTTCATCGTGTAACTCTCTTTCTGTTAGTTTATAAACTAACAATAGTTTATCATGACTTATAATCTTGGTCAAGATTTTACCTCAAAAAACAAAAAATACTTTTGCAAGGGCTTGCAAAAATATTTGAACTCTGATATTATATAACCATAGCAAAAGGATTGTTACTGGTCAGCAGGCAAAACCTAGATAAATACGAAAAACTAATGGGAGTAGTGTATACTCACCCTAATTGGTTCTTGGTATTTATTTAGGTTTTTTTCGTTGAAAAAGCCTCAAAGGAGACTAATAATCCTAGAAAAGAAAGGAGCCCTTATGGCTAAATATACTGAATTAGCTGAAGACATTCTCAAACACGTCGGTGGTAAAGAAAATGTAAATAGCTTGAAACACTGTGTGACACGCTTACGCTTTGATTTGAAAGATGAGTCTAAAGCAGATGATGACTACCTTAAGAACCGTGACGGTGTTGTTACTGTTGTTAAGGCAGGTGGTCAATATCAGGTGGTTATCGGTAACCATGTCCCTGATGTTTATGCGGAGGTTCTCCAAGTTGGCGGTCTTCCAGCAGGTGGTAGTCTTGATATTGATGAAGGTGATGCGCCTAAAGGGAATCTTTTTGACCGCTTTGTATCTTTGGTTTCAAGTATTTTCCAACCTTTCCTTGGACCTTTGGCTGCGGCGGGGATTATCAAAGGGATAGTTGCTATCATGGCAGCTTGTGGCTTGTCAGCTGCAACAAGTCCTATGTATGTCATCTTGAATGCAGCAGGAGATGGTTTCTTCCAGTTCTTGCCAATCTTGATTGCCTTGACATCTGCTCGTCGTTTCAAGGTTAATGAGTTTACAGCTATTGCGATTGCAGCGGCACTTGTTTATCCTGATATTGCTACGCTGGTGACTGCTCTTCAGAAAGCTGGTCAAGGTCATGTTCTAGGAGTTATTCCATTTGCGCTTCCTGCAGGTGGCTACCTCTCAACTGTAATGCCTTCTATTTTGGCCGTTTGGGTGGCTTCATACATTCAAAAATTCTTTACCAAGATTACTCCAGATGTCATTAAAGTCTTCGTAGTACCCTTCTTTACATTACTTATTACTGTCCCATTAACATTCTTGGTGGTAGGACCAGTTGCTAATACTTTCTCTGATGGATTGACAAGTCTTTTCCAAGCGATCATGAATTTTAGTCCGATTGTCTTTGGTCTTATACTTGGTATTTTGTGGCAAGTCTTGGTTATGTTCGGAATGCACTGGGCACTTGTTCCCCTTGCTATCTTAGATGTGGCAACAAACGGAAGTTCTATTATTCTTTCGGCAGCTATTCTTCCATGTTTCACGCAAACAGGTGTGTTGGGAGCTATCATGCTTAAAACGAAAGAAGAAAAAGTCCGTACCATCTCTATGCCAGCCTTCATTTCATCTATTTTTGGGGTTACAGAACCTGCTATCTATGGGGTAACTCTTCCAATGAAAACGCCATTCTACATTTCATGTGGTGTTTCAGGACTTATGGGGGCTGCCATGATGGCCCTAGATATTAAGACGTATTCAATAGGTGGTCTGGGTGTCTTTGTCTTCCCAAGCATTATTGGACCTGACGGTAATCTTTCTAAAGTTATCATTGCCATTGTGGGTGGTGTTCTTGCCTTCCTCATCCAACTCTTTGTGCGAGTACCAAATCTATACGGTGGTGGAGTAGCTAAGGTTGAAGAAAAAGCTGAGGAAGCTGCACCTGCTCCTAAAGAAATTCAACAAGAAATCATTGCTAGCCCACTTATCGGGAATGTTGTCCCACTTGACCAAGTTCCTGACCAAGTCTTTGCCTCAGGAGCTATGGGTAAAGGAATCGCTATTGACCCTACTGATGGGGTAGTGGTCGCACCAGCTAAGGCAACGGTTAATTTAGTCTTTCCTACTGGTCATGCGATTGGTTTGACAACTGAAAATGGTGCAGAGCTTCTCATCCATATTGGTATGGACACTGTTTCTCTTGCTGGTAAAGGCTTCAAGACCTATGTGGAAGCAGGGGATGTCGTAGAAGCGGGTCAAAAACTTATAGAATTTGACCTAGCAACTATCCGAGACGCTAAATTACCAGTCATCACACCAGTCATTGTAACCAATACAGCTGACTTTGATGATGTCTTAACGACTAAAGAAGCTCGTGTTAACACAGGTGATTATCTCCTCACTGCTGTTAAATAAAAAAATCCGAGAAGCTGATTCTCGGATTTTTGTTTATTTGAATTTGTAGTCTTTAACGACTTCAACGGAATTGACCGTTACATTTTCTTTTGGTTTGCTGTTGTCATCGACTTCAAGGTTGCCAATGGTATCAACGACATCCATGCCTTTGATGACTTGTCCAAAGACAGTATATTTGGTATCACCAGCTGGGTAACCGCCTTTTTTGTAGGCGTCAATGATAGGTTTTGGATAGCCAGCATTTCCTAGTTGTTTGCTTTGATCATCCTTGTTTTGAACAATGTAGAATTGGCTACCGTTTGACTCTTTAGCACCGGTATTAGCCATAGCAAGTGCGCCACGGATGTTGTAGAGGAATGGTGTAGGCTCAACAGCGAAACCTTTCTTCCAGATAGATTCTCCGCCAGTACCGTCACCCTTAGGGTCACCACTTTGAATCATGAAGTCCTTGATGACACGGTGGAAGGTAAGCCCATCATAGTATTTGTCCTTGGCATGCTTCAAGAAGTTTTCAGAAGCCTTAGGAGCAAGTGTAGGGAAGAGTTTGACTGTGATATCACCCTTTGAAGTATGGAGGATAACTTCAGCTTCGTCCTTGCCAACCTTGTCTGACAACTGTGGAAAGGCATCTTTTCCAGATTTTTGAGCCTTTTCTAATTGTTTAGTGAATATCTTGTTATCAACGTAGGCGTCTCCACGAACAGCACGTGAAATGTTCTCACGGTAGACAAATCCTAGTCCAGCGATAACAAGTACAATAATTAATGGAATGTACTTTTTAATGTTTTTCATATATAACTCCTTTGGTGCATTATACCTACTATTGTAGCAGAAAAAAACCTTTTGGGAAACGGTTAACAGAGGTCTTTAAATATGGTAGAATGGGATTATCAACAAGAAAATGAACAATGGGACTAGATATAGGAAAAAGGTTGCCTCAGGCTAAAAAGTGAGGTCTGACTTTTGAAAGGACGCCTGCTACTTGCTCTTATCAGAGACAGGTGTCTGAATCCTAACTATAGAAAACTTCACTAATTTGAAGGGGTGTCTTGTTTAGATTTCTTGATAAAAGGAGATTTTTATGTCAACTAAAGCAGAATGGGCTGAACTCTTTGAGTCGGTACATGGGCGTAAACCTAGCCCTCAAGAATTTTTGGACGCTAAAGCAGCTGACTTTGATACTAGCGCTTTGACTGCTCAAGCAGCATCTGTACAAGAACCAGCTAATGAACCTGTCGCTGAAGAAGTGCCAGCAGAACAAGCTGATGTTGCTGATGTTGCTGAAACAGCTGAAGATGCTGTCGCAGAACAAGCAAGCAGTGAATCACCATTTGGAACAGCAGCCTTCTCAGAAGCACCTGCGCAACAACCAACACCACAATTTGATTCAAGCATGTTTGAAAAGGCATCTATCCCTACAGCTCAAGGATTTGGAACTGTACCTAATCCAGTAGATAGCTCAGCGGATAAACCTCTCTTCAACCTTATCTTGCCAATCGTTGCGATTGCTCTTGCAGTAATCTTTGCCATCTTGGCATGGTTTGTCAGTCCTGCTTGGCTCTTCATCATTTTGACAGTCCTCGCAGTTGCTATAGCAGTGGTTTCACTTATCTTCAGCCTTAAGTCAAGCAAGAAATTGCTCTCAATCATCGCAACAGGTGTTGCTGGTCTTATGCTCTTTGTGTCTATTGGTGGCTTGATTTTCCAAATGTCTCAAAACTCTAGTGATAGCACAAGCTCAAGCAAGACATCAAAAGTTGCTGATAAAGATGATGATGACGCTGACAAGAAAGATGATGACAGCGATTCAAAATCTGACTCAAAATCTGACTCAAAAGGTGACAGTACTGATGTCAACGACTATATTGACAAAAATGCTAAATTTGATTGGAATGAATCTAAGTTCAAGAAGTTGAAAGCAGGTAAGGATACCGTTAAGTCTATCATCAAGACTTATGGTAAGGCTTCTGATGCACAAATCTCTGGCGATGAGATGAAGTTGAATTACTCTGGTAAAGACTATGGTGAAAGTGTTTACCTAAACTTTAAGAAACAATATGACGGTACATTTATCTTGTCATATGCTTCAGGTAGATTCCCTCAAGATAAGGTAGAAGTTGATCGCTCTTACAAAGCTGACTGGACAAAAGAACAGTTTGATGCTCTCAAGAAGGGTGATTACACTGATCCATCAAATGGTACGAAACTTGAAGATATCGTTAAGGATCACCCTAAAGCTTCAAGTGCAGAATACACAATCTCAACATCTCGTCAAGGTGAATTCAAAAAAGAAATGAGTATTTCTTACAGTGACTATGAGGCTGAAGATGGTAAACTCAAGAGTGTTTACTTGTCATTTGATACCAAAGAAGATGACGATACATTCTACCTTACTTATAAATCAGGTCCAGATGGCGAAGATTAATTAAGAAACAGGAGGGGAAACCTTCCTGTTTTTTCTTGATAAAAGGAGAAAGTTATTGAAATTCTTAAATTATACATTCGAGCAAAGTCAGTCTCTTGTCACTAAGGATACTGTAGAAAAGCTCAACCAAAAAGGGAGCTGGAAACGATTTATTGGCTTGTTTATCACTTCAATTGTTATTTATTTCTTCTCTATTATCACACCCATGTTTATAAAAGGATTGACGCTTGATCAAAATCCAACATTTTCTTGGATTCAGTGGCCCATGATTTTCTTGTATCTTATCATGTATCTGGTTTATTTGCTCTTTTCAATAAGGTACAGAAAAAGTCCGATGAAGCTGAAATTTTGCACCTACTTTTATATGGTGATTTTACTTACTATCTTTACAGTATGTGCTGGTATAATGATGATGACACGACGAAATATTGTCAGTATACTATCAGGGGCTATGTTTCTTTTGTCCATTTATTATTTGATTCGAACGGTTCCCCGTAAACTGAAAGAAGCTGTTCAAAGTCAGACAGAGTTTAGCCCCATGGTAGCACTTGTGACTGAAAAGATTTCGGATGGCTTGGTCTTTTTAGGTGGAACGGGGATTACAGCTGGACTTGTGCTGTTTGACCGTTCCACTGGAAGTGACATAAGAGGTAGCATCGATGCGGTGTTGATGCCCCTAATGCCAGCAATATTTGTCTTTGCGACCTATGTCTTTTCCATTGATTTGCTACGAGGTTATTACCTCTTCAAATACTCTGAGCAATTTAGAGAGCAGTTTGACTACTCAGCTAAGGATTGGTATGGAGAGAAGTCGAAGGAGTATAGGAGGATACAGGGCTAAGTTGTGGT
>OGFP01000393.1_pt1 | contig 19130 bp, 18 predicted proteins | sample 1570971 | NCBI WGS metagenome assembly OGFP01 (sample SAMEA2582033, study PRJEB24529) | metagenome | biome: Human gut stool | place: China | collected 2011 | reverse complement strand
GGTGTACGTGTATGCACTAAGATGTTCATGCCTAGCGCTTTTGCAACTTTGATAACTTCCATACCGATGTGACCAGCTCCGACAACACCTAAGGTTTTACCATTCACTTCTGTATGGCTCACTTGAAGGTATTTCGTGAAATTGCTGCGATCACCTTTAACAAGCATACCAATTTGTTGCTGCATGGTAGATGCAAAATTGAGGATTATCATGATCACCGTATGTGCTACACGCTCTGTGCTATACGCAGGAATATTGCACACAGTGATTCCCTTTTTCTTTGCTGCATCAAGGTCAATATTATTATAGCCAGTACCTGCTTCTACGATAAGCTCTACAGTATCAGGAAATTGTGAAAGCAATTCGGTACTTACAGGCAATTCTTTTGTAACCACAACACGAGCACCTTGAATCCGTTCAATAAGCTCAGCATTCGTACTATCTTCGTAGACCTGCACATCATTAGATAATATGGAGAAATCCAATGCATGGTCATAATTCATTTTGCCTGCATTTACCACTACTACACGTTCGCTCATGAGAACCTCCTAAATTGAATAGCCTAAAACATAGGTAATACCACTTCTATATAAATTATACTATTATTTATATAATTTTATACTAAAATAACTTCTATTATATATCAACTACCTATACCAATTAATATACTTTCACAACTAATTAGTATACTTTCACAATTATTGTATATAATATATGTATAAAGCCTATAAAATTCAAAATAAAACTCATTTTTCTGTATATAACTTTCACAAAAGTATTGTGTAATTCCCCAAAAGTTATAAAATAAAAGTAATGTTATATAGAATTGAGGAATACCATGAGACCTACCTATTTGACCATAAATACAAGTCTCGTTCGCGAGAACTTGCGCAAAATTAAAGATAGTTTACCGGAATGGAGCACATCTACTGCGGTTATCAAGGCCAATGGCTACGGCCACGGCAGCGTTATGATGGGCCGTATTGCCGTAGAGGAAGGTTACGAATCCTTAGCCGTTGCTATTCCAGAAGAGTCTGTACCGCTTCGCAACGCAGGTATTATGGTACCTATTTATCTATTAGGTCTCACAAGACCACAATCCTTTGAGCTTGTGGCAGATACGAATTCCATTCCTGCCGTTTGTGAATCTACCGACTTGGAAGCACTTGATAAAGTAGCCGATAGTCATGACATGATCATTCGCGTTGCTGTTGCCGTTGATACTGGCATGCATCGCATCGGCATCAAACCTGAGGATGCTGTAGAGTTTATCAAACGTGTTGAGTCCTACGAAAATCTTGAAGTAGACGGCTTCTTCTCTCATATGAGTAATGCGGACGCCGCAGATCAAACGCACGCTCATAGCCAAACGCAAAAATTTCATCGCATGGTAGATGAAATACGGGCATTCCGTCCAGAAGCAGATTACCGCTTCTCTCTCGCCAACAGTGCAGGTCTCTTATCTGTCAAAGACAGCTTATTTACGGATGCTCGCCCTGGTATTATTCAATACGGTATCATGCCATCCCTTGATGTGCCAAATCGATTGGGCTTAAAGCCAGTTTTATCTTTCCATAGTGAAGTCGTTCACGTACAACATGTACCCGCTGGCGAAGGCATTGGCTATGGGTCTACCTATATCACAACTGAGCCAATGACAATTGCTACCATTCCTGTAGGCTATGCTGACGGCTACCCTCGTAGTTTATCCAATCGAGGTACCGTACTGATTCATGGCACGCGTTGCCCTGTAGTAGGTCGCATTTGTATGGACCAATTCATGGTAGCTATTCCGGATACGATTACCGTAAAACCAGGCGATAAGGTAGTCCTTCTAGGTTCTCAAGGTCATGAAAGTATCTCTGCACTAGAGATTGCCGCTCTTGCTTCTACTATTCCATACGAAATATTCTGTGGATTCTCAGAACGAGTACCGCGACAATATATATAAATAAAACAATCATGTTAGATCTCATAAGAGTCTATATTCATAACAAAAGAGCAGATGCTTCCTATAACATCTGCTCTTTTTACCTTTACTAAAAACTTATAATCTTATATCTACCATTTGATATAAAGAAATTTTCTTACAAAAAAAGCCCGTATCACATGCAGCGGTCTACATGTGATACGGGCTTTCTTGCTCTCCTATACCCAGCGTGCTGTAAAGCAGTTACGTTCTTATTGTGAGAGAGAGTATATATACCAAGTATATAATCTTATGATTCGGAGGGAACCACAATTCATAAGGGGCCCTCTGAACGACAGACGGCATAGGAGAGAGTCAATGTTTGTCTATCCAATCCAGAGGGCTGTGTGTAATTGTTTATTGTGTGTGTTGTTTATTGTGTGTGTTTTTGTGTGTTTTATGTGTTGTGTATGTGTGTGTAAGTGTACTTATGTTATGTGTGTATAGTTTTGAGTGCTTAGTGTTCGTTTTTGAAAGGGTTTACTTTACAGCGCTATAGAATAGGAGATCAACTTATTTTGCTACCGTCCCTGTTTTAGCATCCAATACAACGGATATCGGTTTATTTTGTGCATCATGGAACTCTATGGTATATAGTGATTTTCCATTTTGATTAGCAAGAGACCACGCATTAATACCAGTCGCTACCTTGCCAGACTGTACGAAAGCTGCATTAATTGCCACATGTGGAGGTATTACTGTTCCGGCATCAATAGCACTAGCTTCCATAGATGCATCATATGCTTTAGGAGTACCATCAGTTACATTACCAGTAGCCACATCTAGAGTCATAGAATGAGCACCACTAGTATTAAAACCAGCTACTTCATAGATAGCAGTTTTACCTTGAGTTTTGAAAGATACATTTGTAATTTTGGAGTTTCCAAATTTGCTTTCGAATTGGTCAATTAAATAATTAGCACCAACTACGAAAATACTATTTTGGTCTACTACGCCTTCTTGCTGGTTGGTTGTGCTAGGTTGTGATTTTCTACTTTTAGAGTTTTTTTTTCCTCTTTAGTAGGCTCTTCTTTATCAGCTTTTTTTTCGTCTTTCACAACTTTTACTTTAGGCGCTTTATCTACTGCAGCTTTTTTAGTATTTTTAACTTCTTTACCATGCTTCGCTACAGATTCAGATTTTTTATCACCACTGCGTACTACTCTTGGTTCACTAGGAGCTTTAGCTACAGATGCAGTTTCAATAGAAGGGACCGCTGCTGCAGGATTTTCTGTACTAGGCACTACAGTTTCTTGAGCTACTGGTGTTTTAACATCTTGTGTAGCTGTTGGAACTGGTGTAGTATTACGAACTGCTGTACCTACTTGATTAGCTTCTGCTACAGGAGCTACCGGAATTTTAGGTGCAACTGCAGTAGTAGCCACATCTGGAGCCACCGCTACAGTAGGAACTACTGGATCAGTAACTGGTTGTGCTGGAGTCGCTGCACTCGCTGTTTCTTGTGTAACAGGCATTGGAGTTACTGGTTCAGCTGCTGTTACAGCTACAGTGGCACCAAATACGCCAGCCACTGCTAAAGCAATACTACTTTTTAAAATAGATTTTTTCATATTGTCCTCCTTATTAATTCATATACATGCAACTTTACGCATGTATATTTCCAGTCAACTCAATATCATCATGTAAGTTCCAAAACATATATCTAGCATGGACTTGTAGATATATAGTTTGGAAATTTCAGATATAGTTGAGTTTGTCTTTCGACTGGTACACATACTATCGATAGTCTATGAAGTCAAAATGTAGAAGAACCATTAAATGCTTATTTTATAGTGAGTTTAGAATGAATTTATATATAATTCCTATAAAATCCTATGGGATTTACTTTATACTTAAAAATTCCATGAATAACATGTCAAAAGCCGTTTACCCCATATATAAGGGATAAACGGCTTTCAAAATACACGTATTGATATCTAAAAATTTACATTCATGAGCAAACTTTCACAAAAAAACACTTCAATACTAGTTATTTTTTAAGAAAAACAGTATTAATGTATTTAATTATTATATTCAGAATAAAATAACTAAGCACTATTAAGATATAATAACTAGTCAATCATATATTAGTCATCAAATTTAACAGATAGCAATTTACCATTCATTGCATCCATACGTACATGTACCTCTTTATTATCTTCTGTACCAAAGCTAACTTTGTACACGATTTTACCTTTATCATAGCGCACAGCCCATTCGTTGAGGCTCACAGCTTTGCCTTTTGTTTGGGCATAAGCAAAGTTCACCACTGCTGCAGGAGGTAAAATTTCTCGTGGATCAAAAGATTTTTTCTTTAACGATTTATGGAAGTCCCCTTCGCGTTTTTCAAAGATTTGATTAGTAGCATAGATATACGTTAACTCATATTTGCCAGTTTCATCAAAACCTTCTACATCATACTTAATTTGACCTCCATTCGCATCAAAGGCGATTTCCGTAATTCCAGCATTTGGATGATTTTGGATAAAGGCATTTAATAAACCATTAGCTCCTACAATTGCCGCATGATTGCCATCAACAACTGCCACAGTTGGCTCTACAGCTACTAAAGGGGCTGCACTTGCATTTGGCATGCCAAATGCCGCTGCCAAGGCCAATACAAGGCTACCTTTTACAAAAAATGATCTCATTGGTTCCTCCATATCTCAAACAGTTATCATAACAATATATATACAATTATACACTAAATCAACACGGTTTATAATCTTTATTTATATAATTAGTGCATGTACCTGCACCCTATGATACAATGCACATAGATTCATTTTTGTAACTACATGTGAGCTAACTATGATTTCAATTTACCCCACTATATATCACGAATTTCAATGCAAGGCCAATCGATGCGAAAATACATGTTGTCAGCTGTGGACCATCGATATAGATGAACATACTGCTGAACGTTATCATTCCATGACAGGTTCTCTTGGTGAAAGTTTACAACAAGCCATCACGGTTGATGACGAAGGTAGTCATTTCGTATTTTCCAAAACACAACCTATGTGCCCCTTACTCAATGAAAATGGACTGTGTAAGGTTGTACTCGAATTGGGCGAAGAAGGACTTTGTGACACCTGCCATATGCATCCGCGCTTTTATAAATATATTGAAGACTTAGAGCTATGTGGAGTCGGTTTATCTTGTGAAGCCTCTGTTGAGTTATTAGCTCAAAATAAAACGATAGACTCCCTCCTCTTTACAATTGAGGATGACGATAACGAATTTACTTCTGAGGAGCGATTAACACTTCAGAATGTATTTGAATTATTGGCCTTTGATTTAGATCCTAATTTATTCCAATATGCGCCAAATCCCACAAAGCAGTCTTTCAAAGAATTATTAGACCTATATAAAAAAACGGAACCCATCGATGAAAATTGGACTGCACAGGTTAATACATTATCTAGTAAACTAGACCAACTCACCGCATCCGTACAAACCTATATACAGCAAGAGGATATGAGCCTATTTAACAAAGTGTACCAATATATATTGTATCGCCAAATTGATATGCTATCAGACTATTCCTTGGAATCTATCTTAGCTTATACAAAGGATGGTACTGACTATATACTTATGGCTAGCGCCTTAGAGGGGCAGCCCTTAAAGCAAATTGCAAGATGGTCACAACAAATCGAATACGACGAAGATAATGTAGAGCTCTTATTACACCATTACGAAGCTCAACTAGGTTAATGAACAAAAAGCCGCAAGATATGTATCTTGCGGTTTTAATTCTTATCACAATATATTATTTGAATAATGTATGGACAAAGCGAATCCATTGAGGCAATGCTGATATAGATAATAATGCCACAATAAACATAACAATATAAGTCTTAACGATGCCTAGTCCAACATAACGTCGCATTAATTGAGCTATAATAAAGACAGCATAATATTGGCTAAACATCGTAATAAGATATGCCATATCCCCTACATACTTTTGAAGGGATAGAGAGAAGAAAATAATCCCTATTATATGGACTAATAGTAATACAACCGTGCGAAGCGCATTTGTATAAGCTATGCCATATATATAATTGCGCAGCACGCCGCTATAAGTACCACGACCCCCTAATAAAATAAGTAAGCGCCATATGACAAATGAACCGATGATAATTTGAAAAATCAAGAATGTAGAACTTGCTAAAGTGCTAACTAAATCAAAGTGAGTTAACCCAGTAATCCGTTTAATCCCAAGCAATGGAGATATAACTTTCACCATAAACGGTAAGCTATAGGTCATTATATATAATACAATAGTAGATACAACTAGATTCAGAATGGCTCTCGTATAAGATCCGTAATTGATAATATTTTGAAATGATTGTTCGCTAAGTTTGGTAAATAAATGTAATATATCCTTATACCATGTCATAAATGCTCCTTTTAGTTTAAAACTAGTAAAAAGGACGAGTCATAGCTCATCCTAGATATATCATATGTATTTTATCGAGTCAACATATAAACCCATTCAAACATGTGTGCTACCAAAAGAGCAATCAACATTAGAATCAGACCTTCATAAGGGGTCCCATTAATACATGCTCCCGCAATACGTCCCATAGTTTGTAACAATAATACGGTACTTAAAATACATAGCACAATCATACAAAAGCCAATGATAGCTTGCAGTATTAATGGTACCGAAGTTAGAATCAGCATAATCCCTGCTGTAAAAGTAATCAGTGCCACAACAAGTTGAGCAAATGACATGATATGCAAAATACCGGTTGTAACAGTTCGAACATAGAATTTACGCTGTTGAGCAACCGCATAGACTATAATGATACATGCCATGAGAATGACTTTTCCGATTACCCATGCAAAGCGACCTACATTCCAAAATTCTCTAGGACTACCCATCTGTTCCAAAAAAAGTTGTATTTCATGTTGACCTACTGGAAGAGATAGTGATTCCCACCTTACCAATAACGAAGAATTACGTATAAACGCACGTATAGCATCTAAATATACGCCTTCACCTACAATAGTAAATTGATAGCATATAAGTGTTAATAGCAACATTCCTATGAGTTGCCCATAGGCAATATCAAAGTGATACATACGAGGATTATTCTCTTCAATAGGGTTTAATAAACGATAGATAAACTGCATTAAACCTACCATCATAAGTATCACCACCTTTTACACAATATACATACATAACATTCAAGTTTAAATACTATAACATACAACACACCAAAAGGAACTATAAAAAATAGTTCCTTTTCATTTTCCGTTCATCATTATAGCACAAAAGAGCCTATAAAAGAATGTGGTTTTACCATATTCTAATTGCGATTCCTTTAAAATATAAAAAAGGAGCTGTTTTGTTACAGCCCCCTTTCATATTTTTCATGTTATGTAATTATCTGGAAGTAGCAAGTGCTATCATTCCAATCAAGATACCTAAAACGATTATGGGAATTAAACTCGTAATAATAGAAATGCCAAAAGTTGCTAAATGGGATTTATTAATTTGGCGACTTAACAATGTTAAACATACCCAGAATGTATAGACTGCAAAAGCTATCGTTGCAAATATAATAATAATTATCCATACGATACTACCTACTGTAGAATCAGGATTAGATCCTAGTAGCAACAAAAATGGCAATGATAGTAATAGAAAGCCAATGAAATATACTAGGCCCATAATCTGATTATAAGCTTGTTCATACCACATGATCTTTAACACAGACTCATATGTAGTATTGGCATCAAATTTATTGGCGACCCAAGAAAAAATAGCAGAATAAATAGCAATACCAATAAAAGCAAATAGCAAGCCAACCGCTAGGCCTAATAGGCCGATCCCAGAAAGAGCAGTCGCACCAGTAAGTGCAACATTAAGTTTATCTACAAATATCATACCCACAAGAGCAGGTAGAATATTTGAAAATACGAATGACATTAATGCCAAAGCTGCTGTGGCATAGAACCCTTTTCGACAAGATCCATGTTCTACGATCTGTGGAATACCACGTTTAAAGGGAGCTACCATAAGCTGCCAAATATCTGAATACCATTTTGTTTCCATAAAACCTCCAAAACACCTATATTTTTCTAATCGTAACACAAACTATATTTAAACCGTCATGGACAACATTATACCTCCTACACCAAAGATGAAGGATACTATGTAAAAAGAAATACCCGTTATCCAAAGATTTAGACCAAATTGCTTAGACATGAGTTGTGCCATAATAAAAACATTAATTAGCTCCATGGTGCTTAATCCACCCGAACCACCACGAATACGTAAATCTAAGAAAAGATAAACAGGTGCCGCAATAAGTACAAAAATTAAATGAATCCAACCAGCAATACAAGTATTCAAAAGTAAGTCTGCTACTAGTTGCTTATATGTAACCTGCCCCTTAAAGATCTTGAAAATACCATATAAAATACCAGAAGATGCGAGAACAAATGCTACAATACCAAGTACATATCCAACGATAGGCACTACCTCAATCTCTACGGGGCTTATAATCTCCCAAATAAATGTTTTAAAAAATGGGCTTTTGGAGAAAATTAGCGATAATATATGTAACCCCAAATCAGTTATGATTGCTGATATAACGGCTAATAATAACATATTCTTAATAGTAATCAAATGCATCCATTTCTCTATATATGGGCTAAATAAATTGTTCATACTGTTATAACCTTATAAATCCTCACTCTTAAATAATTGATAGCCCTCAAAATAATAACTATAGTCAAGCCCCTTCATAAATAGTTGCCGATTATTGATATCATCAGTAAGTGCCTCCCCTAATACAGCTTTAATTTCTAAATCATTTATAAGGCTGCGCTCCATAGCAGATAAATATTTTTCCTTATCAATTTGACTCCAATCAATAGTTTTTTGTAGTTCAACACAAAGCATATGATCAAGCCACAAACGCATACTACGTCCATTACCCTCTCTAAAAGGATGAGCCACATTCATTTCTACATACTTCTCTACAATTTCATCAAATGAATTTTGTGGCATGCTTTCAATAGTTTTAACCGCTTCAGATAGATATATAACAGGAACAAAACGAAAGTTCCCTTTAGAAATATTTACAGTACGTAGCTCACCAGCAAAATCATATATATCTTGAAATAATATCTTATGGATGTCTTGTAATGTAGTCCAAGTACCACTAGACATGTTATTAAGTAGGTTCTGCTCAAATAATCTAGTCGCAGATTTTTTACTCATTCGTTCTTCTTCTCTAGCCAAAGTGGGAGAATCAGTAATGCCTAATTTATTAGTGATAACCATATTGGACCTCCTTTTTATTTTATCTCGTAATATATATTATACTATATTCGTTAAACTTTAGTTGAAACTAACATAGCATGCAAATAAAAAAGCAGCCCTTTTAGGGCTGCCTTTCATTCATCTTATTTCAAAGATGCTGCAATTTTTGTAAGGTTTTCATCCATACGTTCTAAGTATGTTTTATTATCTTCGTTACTTTCGATAGTGTAAATAGTTTCTACCTTAGCCCCTACTTCTTGTGCCAAAGTTTTGGATACTTCTGGGCTAGCCATTTCTTCTGCAAAGATAGTAGTAATATGGTTTTCTTTAGCGTATTCGATGAGTTTAGCCAATTGCGCTGCATTTGGTTCGCCTTCAGCAAATACATCTTCCACACTATTTTGTTCTAAACCAAAGTCACGGCATAGGTACGCAAACGCTGCATGGCCTGTAACAAAGTTTTTATGAGGAGCTTTGGCGAATTGCTCTTCATATTTTTTAATCATTGCATCTAATTTAGCAATGTATTCAGTATAATTCTTTTCATAATAATCCTTGTTTGCTGGGTCAACTTTTACAAGAGCATCCTTGATATTTTTCACTTCAATTTTAGCATTTTTCAAAGATAACCATGCATGAGGATCTTCTGCACCATGTTCTTTAATTTCTTCTGGGTCAGTATTTTTAATAGCTTCAACACCTTCAGTAGCTACAACAGATACGAGTTTATCATTTTTAGCTGCTTCGATAGCTTGTTTTGCCCAAGGCTCCATACCAAAACCGTTATACACAAACACTTGAGCTGTTGCCAATTGTTTCATATTTTCAGGTTTCAACTCGAAATCATGTGGTTCTACGCCATCTGGTATAATAGTAGATACCTCTACCTTGTCACCACCAATAGCCTTTGTAAACTCAGCCATTGCATTAAAACTTGTTACCACTTGGATTTTTTTACCTGCTTGTTCCTTCTGTGCATTCGGTGCATCATTGCCACAACCTGCAAATAAAGCAGCCATCATAATACCTACAACTAACAAAATCAGTTTCTTGATCATCGTAGTCCTCCTTTGTAAAATCCTGATCGCTATGCCTATACAGAATACACTCTATTCTTTAGTTGCAGTTGCGACTCAGTTGCATTTGTAATATAGTTATAGTATAAACTTACTTAGAATTTTGTCAATCAGAAATGTGGTTTTCATATGTTATCAATAGAACATCTTTATTTTTCCTATCAAGGTCAACCTCCTTATGTGCTAAACGACCTTAATTTACATATTCACAGTGGTGATTATATATCCATCGTTGGGGATAATGGGTGTGGTAAAAGTACCTTACTCCGTCTTATTTTAGGTTTTCTTACACCGGTAAAAGGTTCTATCAAGCGAAGCACCAATAATATTCGGTATGTGTCTCAAAAAAATGACTTCTCTCACGCAGGCTTCCCTATTACGGTAAAAGAAATCCTCGATTCCTATCGTAAACTTTTAAAAATCAAAGATAAAAACGAAGTCAATCGCGTATTAAAGCTTACGAATATGACGGAATTCAAAGACCGTCTTATCAGCAAGTTATCAGGTGGCCAAGCTCAGCGTGTATCTATCGCCCGTGCCCTCATCGGCAAGCCAGATCTTATCATCCTCGATGAGCCTTCAACAGGTATCGACAGAAAAAGCCAAGAGGGCATCTATGCTCTACTTCGCAATTTGAACCAAGAACACCATATTACGATTATCTCTGTTGAGCACAATATCGAAATGGCGCTTGCCAACTCTACCAATATCTACCATATTGCAAATGGGCAAGGTCACCTTTGCTCCCCTGAGCAATATGCTAGAGAAATCATGCACAGTACAGGTCGCAATCCAATAGATCACGAAAACTGCTCCTGTTTCACAGATGTAACAACAGAGGCTCAGGCTCAGGCTCAGGCTCAGGCTCAGGCTCAGGCCGATGATACCACAACTGAGGAGGTGCACCATGTTTAATTATGATTTCATGCAAAATGCCTTCTTCGTAGCGATTTGTATTTCTCTTTTATGTCCATGTATTGGTATCTTCATGGTGCTACGCCGTTCTAGTATGATTGGGGACACCATGAGTCATGCATCTCTAGCAGGTATTACGCTAGGCTTATTGACGAATACTAATCCAATTTTAGGGGCTTTTATCTTTACTGCTATCTGCGGTGCACTCATCGAGTTCTTGCGAAAATATTTTTCACACCATCTCGATTTGATTCTTACTATAATCTTATCCCTCAGCATTGGTACAGCTATTACGCTTATTAGCTCAGGCAAACTAAAGGCTAACGCAAATGTATTCTTTTTTGGTAGCATCCTAACGGTAAACGCAACTGATATGATTAGTATTGCTGTGCTTACAATCTTATCTGTACTCACCTTATATTTCCTATACAACTCACTTCTTTACATCGCCTATGATGAAGAGGCCGCTCGTGTAGCAGGTGTTAAGGTAGATTTTATTAACTATATCTTTGCCATCTTAATGGCTGCGGCCGTATCGATTTCTATCAAAATTGTTGGTGTTCTCGTATTGAGTGCCATGATTGCACTACCAGTAGCATCGGCATTACAATTAGAAAAAGGATTTAGAACAACACTACTCTGTTCCATTGGATTTAGTTTACTAGCCATGATTATTGGACTTTTTGGATCCTACTTCCTTAACGTAGCTCCTGGTGGCTTCGTGTCTCTAACATCGGTAGGTATTTTACTAGTAGTATTAGTCATTAAGAATATTCGAGCTATCATACGACGCATGCAGTTTAGCAAATAAACTAAAACAATCATTAATATGTTTAGATATAAACAACATAGCTAGTTAGAGTAATATAGCTAGTTAGAGTTGAATAATATAATTAGTTAAATTAAAAAATACAGCTAACTAAATCCGATAGTATATTTGATATATTGTTAGCCATATAAATCATCTAACTATACAAGTGTATAACAGTTTTAGTATTAAAACAGAATCGAAAGAGAGTTATGAATACAACAGCTTGGCCGGAGGGCATAAAAAAGACCAAACAGCGCGAAGCCATTTGGTCTGTATTAACAACTACAGATAAACCTATTACAGCCCTTGAAATCGCAGAACGCTTAGGTGACGGTAGCACTACTTGGATGTCTACTATCTACCGTACACTTGAACTATTAGAAACTAAGGGTATCGTTACACGTACCACGCTCATGGGTAGTGAGATGGCATATTATGAAATTACCCCTCATACACATCGCCACTATGCTGTATGTACGAGCTGTGGTGCCATGATACCGCTCCATACCTGTCCCGTCGTAGAAATGCCACAAGAACTTAACGATGCAGGATTTACTGTAACGGAACATCACCTTGAAATCGCAGGAATTTGTAAGAAGTGCAAAAACAAAAAGTAGAAAATAGACAACTAATGTCTAAACAACGAAAAGGACGCAACTGATAGTTACGTCCTTTTTAGTTTTAAAATATATTTTGTATTAACCTTATTTAGCTTTCACCAATTACAGCATCAACGGAGCCACTACGAAACCGAGTGCTACAGAAATGGCGATGGCAAGTACGCCTGGAATAAAGAACGGATGGTTAAATACAAGCTTACCGATTCGCGTAGAGCCCGTATCGTCCATTTGTACAGCCCCCAAAAGTGTTGGATATGTAGGCAATACGAAGAGTGCAGATACAGCTGCGAAGGATGCGATAATAATATAAACCGATCCTGTGTTCTCTGGTGTAATACCGAGAGCTAGAATTACAGCTGGTACCAAAGCTTGTGTAGTTGCCGCTTGGCTATACAACAATGTACTTGCAAAGAAGAAGGCTACCGCCAATAGGAACGGATATGCTGTTACCATGCTAGAAGCGAGTGCTTTAATTTCAGGAATATGACCTTTTACAAAGGTATCGCCCAACCATGCTACACCTAGTACGCAAACACAAGCAGATAAGCCAGATTTGAATGTACTTGTATTAACAAGTTCTGCTGTATCAAGCTTACAGAAGAATGTTATAGCAGCCGCAATAATCATCATAAATCCGATGATAGCATCGTTTCGACCAAAGATAACTGGTTTAATAATACCAATATTTTTGGAAATTGCTGTTGCATAGAATACGATACAAATGATACCAATCAAGAAAATCAATACAGAAGCTTTTGCACCAGGTTTTAAGTGGAAATCCGTGTTTTTTTCACGAGGTGGCGCCACGTGACCTGCTGCCAAACGTTCTTGATATACTGGATCAGAAGATAAATCATTATTCGCAAAGGTAGACATGATAAATGCCGTAATCATAACCCCTACGAATGTTGTGGAAATACAAATCGCGAGCAATGTAGGATAGTTAACACCATATGGCTCAAGGAATCCACTCATAGCAACTACTGCTGCCGATACAGGACTCGCAGTGATACCAATTTGGCTCGCTACAACGGCAATAGATAATGGTACAGATGGCTTAATGTTTTCACTTTTCGCCACCTCTACGATTACTGGAATCATAGAGAATGCTGTATGACCAGTACCCGCTAAAATAGTTAAGAAATACGTAACAGTTGGTGCTAAGTAGTTGATGTGCTTTGGATTTTTACGCAAAATATTTTCAGCAATGCGCACCAAATAATCAAGCCCACCGGCTAACTGTAAGGCACAGATGGCTGCGATAGCAGACATGATAATCAGAATTACATCCCATGGAATCTGTCCCGGAAACATCCCCATACCAAGGCTTAACAACACAACCCCAAGGCCGCCAGCGTAACCGATGCCCATACCACCGAGGCGAACACCAAGGAAGATGGCACCAAATAAAATAATAACTTGCATAATTACATAAATGTCCATACGATGACCTCCTTTATACATATATAGTATCATAGATATGCTAAATAATCATCGAATTTTGGCAATGTATAGTCTATAGTTTAAAATATGACGAAATTTCGATGTGCTATACAAAAAAACTACACCCCATTGCCTTAAACTACTAACAAAAGACAATAGGTGTAGCTTTCCAATAATTAATTTAGCATTATAAAATAATTGGGCGCATATCTTCAAGTATCCCCTCTTCCTCAGTTGCACGTTGGATACTTTCACCCACAATACGAACCATATCCTCTAATTGTTCCACAGTGGATGCCAATGGAGGCATGAGAATAACCACGTCACCGATAGGACGACAGATAAGCCCTTGCTCACGGGCGAGGATTGCCACCTTAGCACCGACTGCATCATTTGGGCGATACGCTTCGTGAGTTGCCACATTTTTTTCAAGTTCAATACCTACGATGAGGCCTCGCTGACGAACCTCTTTAACATGCTTCAATGACTTAATAGGTTCTAAAGCCTTTGTGAAAGCTTCTACTTTAGCAGGCAATTGTTCAATTACCTTTTCATCACGGAATACTTTCAAAGAAGCCAACGCAACGGCACAGGCCAAGGCATTACCGGTATAAGAGTGACCATGATAGAAGGTTTTCTTTTCTTCAAAAGTGCCGAGGAATGCATCGAATACGCGTTTTGTAGTCAATGTTGCTGCTAATGGAAGGTACCCACCAGTGATGCCTTTGGATAAGGTCATAAAATCTGGAGATACGCCTTCATGCTCGCAGGCAAAAAATTTACCAGTCCGACCAAAGCCTGTAGCCACTTCGTCGACGATGAGGAATACATCATGTTGTTCTGTTAACTCACGAACACGTTTCAAATAGCCGTGAGGCATTACGAGCATGCCTGCTGCTGCTTGCACCAATGGTTCCATAACGAGAGCCGTGATTTCATCGCCTTCTTCGTTAAGGATGCGTTCCAATTCAGCCAAAGACTCTTCAAAGGCTTTATCTCGATCTGCCAAATCTCTATACACACCAGGGCTTGGCAATGTTAATGGTTTAAATAATAGATTATGGAATACTTGGTGAAATAATTGAATACCGCCTACGGATACCGTGCCTAATGTATCCCCATGATAGCCTGCATTGAGGGCGATAAACTTAGTTTTCTTAGTTTGGCCCACTTGCTGACGATATTGATATGCCATTTTAATAGCCACTTCGATAGCTGTACTGCCATCATCAGACAAAAATACTTTATCGAGGCCTTTTGGAGCAAGCTCTACAAGCTCTTTACACAATTGTGCAGACGGAGGACTTACGAGACCTAATAATGTGCTATGTGCAATTTTATCGATTTGATCCTTCAATGCTTGGTTCAATACAGGATGGTTGTGACCATGAATATTAACCCACAAGGAAGATACGCCATCGTAATACTTTTTACCGTTCTCATCGATGAGATATACCCCCTCACCGCGTTCAATTACCACTGGCTCTTGTGCTAGCCAATCTTGCATTTGTGTAAATGGATGCCACACAAACTCGTGGTCCCATTGTGCTGCTTGTGAAAGCTGTTTTTCTGCCATTTCGTCACCTCATACTTACTAAGTTTTACAAACTATAACTCTCTATGACTATAATTAATGTAAGTTAACTTACTATATAGTAAGTTATATAACTATACATATCTAACTACGCTAAATTGATGTATATAATTTATGCTAAGTTTCTACCACTAATAAATAACGAATTATCCGATCTAAGCTTTATAGCCCTAAGACGGTGTTCCATAATTCCTTAGAATCAATAAAAGAGCGAGCCCAACCAAGTTGAACCTTGTGAATATCCGGGCCTTGGTATGGCGGTACTACAGCTACTACGGGAACACCTGTGTAACGCTCCATATCTGCCACATTTGTTTTCAATAAAAACAGGTCTACAGCTGTCATATCATTTACGATAATGGCTTTTACCTCGATACCATGCAATTTAGCATATTCGCAAGTCAAAACGACACGATTAATAGAGCCAAGCCGACCATCTGCTACAATAATAGCTGGTAATTTGATATCTTTCATAAAATCCGTGAAAGTTTTATCTCCATAAAGAGGGGTCGTAATACCGCCAGCACCTTCTACAAAGGTTATGTCATAGCGACTCACTACATCTAATGTATGTTCTACAAGACCATCATAGTCAATCTCGATACCAGCCAATTCCGCTGCAAGGCGAGGAGAAAAATCACCGGCAATAGCATAAGGATTCACTTCATGACGACGAGATTCAGGAATACCTGCCGAGCGCATCAAATGTGTCGCATCTTTACTCTCAAGACCGATATTATAATTATCCTCATCCATCGTCACACATTCAGGGAAAGGCACTGCACTAGAAGACACAGGTTTCACCATCCCAACAGCAAAGCCATCGTCTACAGCCATCGCCCCCAATAACCCGGTCACAAACGTCTTACCTACATCTGTATCTGTACCAATTATAGAAATACCTAACTGCTTCATACAAAGCTCCTCTCAAGCGAATACTTACTGCCGCATAGGTTAACTAATTTATATGAGTAAGTTTACAATCTAATTACAATATACAGCGAAAAGGAATATATAGTCAACCTATTATTACGCTTAAGGTTTACCATAATAGGACTATATGGGGCCCGAATACATTAGTGAGACCCTAGTTAAAAATCACAGAACCTAGCTCATCGCTCCAAAGCGAGCTAAGTCGCTCTTTACTAGGTTCTGTGATTTTTATGGCTGTACTTATGTAATAGTCCCATATAGTCCTACCATCAACCTTAAATGCGAAAATAATAGGTTGGCTATATGGGAAAAGAACGATAACTTTTTCGCCCCTTACTCATTTGATACAGTGAATTTTGTTTTATTGATTTATGAATAGACTCGATGGGACGAGTTCACAAATACAGTTATAAAAAGAGTGGTGACTAACCGATTAGCGACTTAGCTCGCTTTGGAGCGTAGAGGTTAGTCATCACTCTTTTTTACCTAAATGTAGTTATATAAAGGGGCCCCATCGAGGCCACCACTAAATCTCAATATAACGGAATTCACCTGTATCAGGATCCATCATGCCACCATAGAATCCCATTCCTTTCGGGAATAGTGGATGGTTACGCAAGAAGTTAACGGTATAAATTACATTATCTTCAGAGATATGGAATCGGTCCATCCAGTCGATAAGGCCCGGTTCGATCATGCGGATTGCATCTTCACTAATGCCTTTAGCTTTCATGGATTCCATAAATGTCGTTGCGGAGAAGTCAATCATACCACAGTTCTCATGACCGATAATGAGTACATCCTCAATTTCCATACCATACGTAGCAACTAGCAAGCTTTGTACGATGTTATCGATAGGTTGCGTTACGCTATTACCAGCTGTTTTAATAACGATAATTTCACCGCGGTTAAAGCCTAATGCATCTTCTAGCATGCAAACTAAACGCGTATCCATACATGTGACAATACCTAGTTTTTTTGTAGGATGGCTTGTTAATCCAGCCTTTGGTAATTCAGGATGATTTTTCACATATTCTTTATTGGTTTCAATTATTTGTTTAATATCAATCATAAGGTACCTCTTTTATATTTCTATCTTTAAAATAGATGCTATTCATTATATACAATATATTCACTGCAAAACAAGTGATTTTTATCACTCATAAATATTAGTTATGGTCCATAACTTTCACAAGAATCCGATAATTCTCATATTAATTCTATATTTATAATTAATATTCATTTATTATACTTTTCAACCTTATACATTCACAAAAATAAACATACCGTATTTTTCTTAAATTACTAGTAGATTTTAATTCCCCTAATGTGGTACTATTAAAACCATAGAAAAAAACGCCACATGATACCAAATATGACGTGAACTGTATGTACAGTAAGGAGGTTTTTATAATGGGTATTAATCAAAAAACACTGCCAGGCATTTTGCTCTGTGCGGTCCTCGCTATTCCTTGTTGGCTATTAGGTCTTGAATTTCATCTAATCGGTAGTCCAATCTTTGCTATTATCCTAGGTATAATTATTGGCTCTGTATTCACATCTTGGAAGCGCGAAAAAACTGGCGCCGGCATTGGATTTACATCCAAGAAGATTTTACAATGGGCTGTTATTTTATTGGGCTTTGGCTTAAATATTACGCAAATTTTACATGTAGGTTGGATTTCTTTACCTGTCATCATTTCAACCATCGCTACATCTTTAATTGTGTCCTATGTTATTTATCGTCTTACTCATATGGACACTAATACAGCCATACTTATCGGCGTAGGCTCCTCCATCTGTGGCGGTTCTGCCGTCGCTGCAGCTGCACCAGTTATCAAAGCTGAAGATCAAGAGATTGCACAGGCTATCTCCGTTGTATTCTTCTTCAATGTAGTAGCAGCTTTTGTATTCCCGCCATTTGGCGACGCTATTAGCCTTTCCAATATGGGATTCGGTCTATTTGCCGGTACTGCAGTAAACGATACATCCTCTGTAACAGCTACTGCTGCCGTATGGGATAGCATGAAAGGCACTGGTACACAAGTTCTAGAATATGCAACAATCGTTAAATTAACACGTACCCTTGCAATTATTCCAATTTGTTTAGGCCTTGCTAGTTACCAAGTATATAAAGCAAAACAAAATGCTGCTCAAACTGATGGTGGTAGTGTTAGTATCGCTAAAATTTTCCCTAAGTTTGTTCTCTACTTTGTAATTTGTTCTTTAATTACTACTGCATTATCCTATGCAAATATAGATATTCAATTCTTAAGCGTATTCAAAACTATTTCCAAATACTTTATCACCATGGCTATGGTTGCTATCGGTCTTAACACAAACATCGTAAAATTGATTAAATCCGGTGGCTCCGCGCTTGCATTAGGTGCTTGTTGCTGGATTGCCATTACGGCTGTCAGCCTTGTAACACAACATATGATTGGTTTATGGTAAAAAATATACACGCCTATTTTAATATGATATAAT
>OGFP01000387.1_pt1 | contig 19508 bp, 16 predicted proteins | sample 1570971 | NCBI WGS metagenome assembly OGFP01 (sample SAMEA2582033, study PRJEB24529) | metagenome | biome: Human gut stool | place: China | collected 2011 | reverse complement strand
TTTCTCTTTTTCGGTTTAAGTTATATCTTTCTCTATGCAGCTGACAATCTATCAGCCTTTTGCTTCCTGATACAAATAACGCTTGATGCTCTTCTTCGGTGTCTTTTCAAATTCTTCCGGATAGATTTTCATCTTGGATATTTGGCTGTATGCCGGTAACATAGTGTTCAGTGTCACGCGGTTTTCTTCCATTACTTGTTCGATGTCTTCAGTCTTCAGGCCGTGAGCGAACGCATCGTCAAAGTCGGGATAAACAAGTCCGACAAGTTTCTCGTTTTGCTGAACGATAATGCTTTCAGCCACGTATGGCAGGTTGTTCAACTTATCTTCAATTTCTTCCGGATAGATATTCTGTCCACTGGAGCTCAATAACAGGTTCTTGCTTCGTCCTTTGATCGTAACATTACCTTCTTCATCCATCAAAGCCAAGTCGCCGGTATGCAACCAACCGTCCTTGTCGATGACTTCCTGAGTGGCTTCTTCGTTTTTGTAATAGCCCAACATCACATTCGGGCCCTTACATACAATTTCACCAACGATATTTTCGGGATCAGATGACAATACCCGTACATCCATCCGTGGCACAGCCTTTCCGCAAGAACCCGGTTTGAACTTTCTCCAATCTTCGTAGCAGATAATCGGGCCACATTCCGTCATTCCATATCCAACCGTATAAGGGAAATCAATCATTTTCAGGAATTGTTCCACTTCCTGATTGAACGCTGCACCTCCTACGATGACTGCCTTGAAGTTTCCGCCAAATGCCTTAATCATCTCTTCGCGCACTGTTGCCTTTATCTTGTCATTGATAATAGGCACTTTCAGCAATATCTTCATCGCCGGAGTTTCCAACTTCGGAAGTACGCTTTTCTTGATTATCTTTTCGATGATGAGTGGTACGGCAACAATCAGACTGGGTTTCACTTCTTCAAAAGCCTGGAAGATAATCTTAGGGCTTGGCATACGGGTGAGGAAGTAGATGTGACAACCTACGGAGAACTCATAAAGGAATTCAAAAGCCAATCCGTACATGTGTGCCATAGGAAGCATGGAAACGATTTTATCTCCGGCTTCCAGTTCCAACACTTCAAAAGCAAATTTGGTATTCGACCACAGACTGCGGTAGGGGAGCATTACTCCTTTGGAATAACTCGTTGTTCCTGAAGTATAATTGATCACTGCCAGTTCTTCCGGTTCGTCTTTGTGATAAGCGACATGCTCTTTACGGAAATTCTTCGGATATTTTTTGCCGAACATTTCGTTCAGATGTTCGCGTGCATAAGTCAGTCGTTCGCTGCGTGACACTAGCAGGGTGAAGTCGTTCATCATCAGGATACCTTCCAATAGCGGCATTGCCGACTCGTTCAGGTTTTCCCATACCATATCTCCTACAAGCAGTAATTTAGCTTCGGAGTGGTTGACGATATTATGCACGTTATCTGCTTTAAATTCATGGAGAATAGGTACAATAACGGCTCCATACGTCAGTGTGGCAAGGAAAGTAACTCCCCAGTGAGAGCTGTTTCTTCCACAAACGGCAATCTTGTCTCCTTTGCGGATTCCGCTTTCTTCAAAGATGATATGGAGTTTCTCGATTTTGCGAGCTACGTCTTTATACTGTAAAGTTGCACCTTTATAATCGGTCAGGGCATCCAGGTCCCAATTATTCTTGATACTATTCTCAATATAGGCTATAAAACTTTGTTCCATTGTTTTTTGCACATTTGGTATTAAATTGTGCAAATATAGCAATTATATTAAGAATGAAGAATTAAGAGTGAAGATTTTTTGGAAATGGAGGAGAGAGTAGTGGGGGAATTTGTGTGGCGATACGTTATAAATACAATGGATGAGGCTTATAATTGAATGAATGGTGCTTATGGTTGAATAAATGATGCTTAGTTGGATGAAGGCTTATCACAAAAGGGATTAACTTATAATAAAATAGATTGACTCGTAGTATAAAAAAGATTATGCTCATAGCTCAACAGATTATGCTTATAGCTAATTGGATTATCATTATAGCAAAACTGATTATCATTATAGCTAATTTAATTATCATTATAGCTAAAAAAAATATGCTATTAGCAAAAATAATTCAGCTAATAGCATATTTACAGTAACTTCATTTCTTATTTCAAGTACCATTCGTACATTCTTTGTACGCCTTCCTCGATTTCAATTTTGTGGTGCCAGCCCAGTGCATGCAGTTTTGAAGGATCGGTTAGCTTGCGCATTGTGCCGTCCGGTTTGCTGCTGTCGAAGGTCAGTTTACCTTGATAACCTACTGTTTCAACGATCCGTTCAGCCAGTTGGCGGATGGTGATTTCCTTACCGGTTCCGATGTTGATATGGCAGTTGCGGATATCTTTGCTACCTTCTTTATAGGTATCTTTAAAGTCCACATGCTCCATAACGAAGACACTGGCATCCGCCATTTCTTCGCTCCAGAGGAATTCGCGGAGAGGAGTACCCGTACCCCAGAGAGTGACCTCTGTTTCGCTGATTCCGTATTTTTTCAGAATAGCCAGAATGTCCTCTTTCGAGCTGTCGCCATTGACACCTTCCACCGGACGCTGGTTCATATCCTTGCGTACAGCTTCCCAGTTTCCTTCTTTCAGACAGTGTGCCAAATGAATCTTGCGAATCATGGCAGGCAATACATGGCTGCGTTCCAAATCGAAATTATCATTCGGGCCGTAAAGGTTTGTCGGCATCACGGCGATGTAGTTCGTTCCATATTGCAGGTTGAAGCTCTCGCACATTTTCAGTCCGGCAATTTTAGCGATTGCATACGGCTCGTTGGTATATTCCAACGGTGAAGTAAGCAATACATCTTCTTTCATCGGCTGTTCGGCATCGCGTGGATAAATACACGTACTACCGAGGAAGAGCAACTTTTTCACGTTGTGACGGAAACTCTCTCCGATAATGTTCTGTTGAATCTGCAGATTCTTGTATATAAAGTCGGCACGGTAGATGCTGTTCGCCATGATACCACCCACAAAGGCAGCGGCAAGGAATACATATTCCGGTTGTTCTTCATCGAAGAATTTACGGACAGCCATTCCATCCAGCAGGTCAAGCTCTTTGTGCGTGCGGCCTATCAGATTGGTGTATCCTTTATCCTGCAAATTCTTCCAGATAGCAGATCCCACAAGTCCGCGGTGTCCTGCTATATATATCTTTGCATTCTTTTCCATTCTATCTTTTATTATTTTCACCACAGAGGACACGGAGGGCACAGAGGAAAAAATAAAATCCTCTGTGTCCTCTGCGTCCTCTGTGGTGAAATGAAATTCATTTAATGTTTGGTAGCAATCATCCGCTTCACTTTTTCCATATCGTGGCGAACCATGATACTTACCAGTTCTTCGAATGATGTTTTGCATGGATCCCATCCTAACAATGTTTTTGCTTTAGTCGGGTCACCCAGCAGTTGTTCCACCTCTGACGGACGGAAATATTTAGGATCAACCTCTACCAAAGACTTTCCGGTAGCTACGTCGATACCTTTCTCATTCACGCCTTCACCTTCCCAACGAAGTTCGATGCCTGCTTCTTTGAATGCTAACGTTGCGAATTCGCGCACCGTGTGCATTTCTCCAGTAGCAATAACGAAATCTTCGGGAACATCATGTTGCAGGATTAGCCACATACATTCGATGTAATCCTTGGCATATCCCCAGTCGCGACGTGCATCCAGATTACCCAGATACAGTTTGTCCTGTTCGCCCTGTGCGATACGTGCGGCAGCAAGCGAAATTTTACGGGTGACGAATGTCTCGCCACGGCGTTCACTCTCGTGATTGAACAAGATTCCGTTTACGGCAAACATACCATAGCTTTCGCGGTAGTTTTTAGTAATCCAGAAACCATATTGTTTGGCTACCCCATACGGAGAACGGGGATAGAATGGAGTTGTCTCTTTTTGTGGAACTTCCTGCACCTTACCGAACAATTCGGAAGTAGAAGCCTGATAGATGCGGGTTTTCTTTTCCAGTCCCAGGATGCGTACCGCTTCGAGCATACGCAACGTACCGATAGCATCCGCTTCGGCCGTGTATTCCGGAACGTCGAATGAAACCTTCACGTGGCTTTGAGCAGCGAGATTGTAGATTTCATCCGGTTGCACCTGTTGAATAATACGAATTAACGAACTAGAATCTGTCATATCCCCATAATGCAGATTGATCGTACGTTTCTGTTTCATGTCGCGCACCCACTCGTCAAAATACAAATGTTCAATACGTCCTGTATTGAACGAAGAAGAACGACGGAGTATACCGTGTACTTCGTAACCTTTTTGCAATAGAAATTCGGCAAGATAAGAACCATCCTGCCCGGTGATGCCTGAAATTAGGGCTTTTTTCATACGCTATTATTTAATATAATTGAAAATGTGGGTGCAAATGTCGGCATTTTTTGTGAGCCAGCCAAGCTACTACCCAATTATTTTTCAGCACAGTCATTCAGCACGGTTTTTCCCCATTATTTTGTCGATAATCAAAGCGATAGCTCCGTCGCCCGTCACGTTGCAGGCTGTGCCGAAACTGTCCATTGCGATGTAAAGCGCAATCATCAAAGCCTGTGCCGATTCGTCGAAGCCAAGCATGGATTGAAGAATTCCCAGAGAGGCCATGATAGCTCCGCCCGGAACCCCCGGGGCGGCTATCATTGTGATGCCCAGCATGAAGATAAATCCGGCAAACAATGGGAAGTCGAACGGTATTCCCTGCATCATCATCAATGCCAGTGCGCAGGCTACGATTTTCAGTGTGCTGCCCGACAGATGAATGGTGGCGCAGAGCGGAATCACGAAACCGGCCACTTCGGCAGATACCCCGTTCTTTTTGGTCTGTTCCAGCGTTACAGGGATGGTGGCTGCCGAAGACTGTGTGCCCAATGCCGTGAAGTAAGCCGGCAGCATTTTATTAAGTAATTTAAACGGGTTTTTGTGTACAAACAGTGCCGCGATGGAATACTGAAAAACTAACAGGAAGATGTGAAGAGCAAAGATGACTCCGATAATTTTAATAAACACCATCAGGATGGAATATACTTGTCCCGAATGTGTCATGTTGAGGAATATGCCGAAGATATAAAGCGGCAGCAACGGCAGAATGACGGCACTTATCATTCGTACGATAATTTCCTGAAAATCACGTGCCACGTTTTTTAATGCGTCGCTGTTCAGTGACGCCAGTCCCAAGCCCAAGGTGAAAGCCAATACCAAGGCCGTCATGACGTTCATCAACGGTGGGATGGAGACGGAGAAGTAGGGGAGGATTCCTTGTGCTTCGCTCACTTCTTCAAGCGGCGCTCCCGGTTCGATGAGTGACGGAAACACGGTGACTCCTGTGAAGTAGGAGAGGAATCCCGAAAACAGGGTGGCGAAATAAGCAATCAGAGCCGTCACGAGCAGCATTTTTCCTGCACCTTTTCCGATGTCGGCAATAGCCACCGTTACCAGTCCGACGATAATCAGCGGGATAGAGAAATTGAGAAACTCGCTGAAAATGCCGTTGAAAGTAACGAATATTCGCACTAGCGGAGCCGGGAAAAAAGTGCCGATGGCAATACCCAAAATGATGGCAATTACGATGCGTGCCAACAAACCGATTTTGATCTTCTTCATCCTTGATTTTATTTGTAGGCCACAAAAATAATATTTTAATCTAAAATATTGCGAACAAATGTGCATTTCAACTGTTACTAAGATAAAGAATATTCAAAATATATAAGTTATGGCAAATCAGAATAAAACAGATATCGGACTTATCGGCTTGGCTGTGATGGGCGAGAATCTTGCTTTAAACATGGAGAGTAAGGGATGGCATGTATCGGTATATAACCGTACAGTTCCCGGAGTAGAGGAAGGAGTGGTAGATCGCTTTATGAATGGTCGTGCAAAAGGTAAAAACATCGAAGGATTCACAGATATAAAAGCATTTGTAGATTCGATAGCTATTCCCCGTAAGATAATGATGATGGTTCGTGCCGGAAGTCCGGTTGACGAACTGATGGACCAGCTTTTCCCGTTGCTTTCACCGGGAGACATTCTTATTGATGGTGGTAACTCCAATTACGAAGATACCAACCGCCGCGTCAAACTGGCGGAGTCGAAAGGATTTCTCTTCGTCGGTAGCGGAGTGTCCGGCGGTGAAGAAGGAGCCTTGAATGGAGCTTCTATCATGCCCGGTGGTTCGGAAAAAGCATGGCCGGAAGTGAAACCGATTCTTCAAAGTATTGCGGCAAAAGCACCGGACGGCACTCCCTGTTGCCAATGGGTAGGTCCTGCCGGATCGGGCCATTTTGTGAAGATGATTCACAACGGTATCGAGTATGGTGATATGCAGTTGATTGCTGAAGCCTATTGGGTGATGAAAAAGTTGCTGGATCTGACCAATGAGGAAATGGCTGATGTCTTTGCCCGTTGGAACGAAGGCAAACTTCGCAGTTATCTGATCGAAATCACCGCCAACATTCTGCGGCATAAAGACAAATCCGGAGGTTATCTCATTGATAAAATCCTGGATGCAGCCGGACAGAAAGGAACCGGAAAATGGTCGGTTATCAATGCGATGGAACTCGGTATGCCGTTAGGGCTAATTGCCACGGCGGTATTCGAACGAAGCCTTTCTGCGCAGAAAGACTTGCGTCATCAGGCTTCCAGACAATATCAGTGTCAACATACACAACCTATATATAATAAGGTGGAACTCGTAAAGAATATATTTTCTGCTCTTTATGCTTCCAAACTCGTCTCTTATGCCCAGGGATTCGCCGTGTTGCAACGTGCTTCCGACGCTTTCGGCTGGCATCTCGACCTGGCTTCCATTGCGCGTATGTGGCGTGGGGGATGCATCATCCGCAGTATATTCCTGAACGACATTGCTGCCGCCTTCGAAGCCACCGACAAGCCTAAACACTTGTTGTTGGCTCCTTATTTTAAAGAAGAAATGAAAACATTGCTTCCCGGATGGAAGAACTTGGTGGCGGAAGCCATGAAAGAAGAACTTCCTGTTCCTGCTTTCTCTTCTGCGCTGAACTATTTCTATTCGCTCACATCTGCCGATCTGCCCGCCAATCTTGTGCAGGCACAACGCGATTATTTCGGTGCGCACACTTTCGAGCGCAAAGACGAGTTGCGTGGACAGTTCTTCCACGAGAACTGGACAGGTCACGGAGGAGATACGAAATCGGGTACATATAATGTTTAAATAGAAAACAGTTTTGAAATGATAAATGGGAATTTATCGGTTAAATGGGAATTTTGCAGTTAGGCTGAAAGCCTTACAATTATATATTTATTGGGGTGCCCTGAAAGGGCTTAATTATATAGCGTAGGGCAACGCCCTACGAAAAAAACACACCAGCCACAAGCCCTGAAAGGGCGGAACTGTATACAATTATGCCCTTTCAGGGCGCAAATTCAGATTGTCGTTTTTACGTAGGGCGTTGCCCTACGCTATATAATTAAGCCCTTTCAGGGCACTCCGCAAAATTATCATTTACCATCTCAAAACAGAAATTAAAACAACTCTTGAAAAATGGATAAATTTGCAATGATAATTTTCGGTGCGTCGGGTGATCTGACCAAGCGTAAGCTGATGCCCGCCCTTTACTCCCTCTACCGTGAAAAGCGGTTGACCGGAGAGTATTCTATATTGGGTATCGGGCGTACGGTCTACTCTGACGATAACTACCGTTCCTATATCTTAGAAGAACTGCAACAGTTCGTAAAGTCCGAAGAACAGGACACAGCTCTGATGGCTTCGTTTGTCTCCCATCTCTACTATTTACCGATGGACCCGGCAAAAGAAGAAGGTTACCCGCAACTCCGCCAACGTCTGGTCGACTTGACCGGTGAGGTAGACCCGGACAACCTGCTGTTCTACCTAGCCACTCCGCCGTCACTGTACGGAGTAGTGCCCTTGTACCTGAAAGCTGCCGGACTTAACACCCCCCATTCACGTATCATCGTCGAGAAACCTTTTGGTTATGATCTCGAATCGGCACGTGAACTGAATAAAACGTATGCTTCTGTTTTCAATGAGCATCAAATTTACCGTATCGACCATTTTCTCGGTAAGGAAACAGCCCAGAATGTACTGGCTTTCCGTTTTGCCAACGGTATCTTCGAACCTCTCTGGAATCGTAACTATATTGACTACGTAGAAATTACAGCCGTAGAAAATCTGGGTATCGAGCAACGAGGCGGGTTCTATGAAACGGCAGGTGCGCTGCGGGATATGGTGCAGAATCATCTGATACAGCTCGTGGCCCTTACGGCTATGGAACCGCCTGCTGTTTTCAATGCAGACAATTTCCGTAATGAAGTGGTGAAGGTCTACGAATCTCTCACCCCGTTGAATGAAGTGGATTTGAACGAACATATCGTTCGTGGACAATATACAGCCTCCGGCAATAAGAAAGGCTACCGTGAAGAAAAAGGAGTGGCTCCCGATTCGCGTACGGATACTTATATTGCCATGAAACTGGGCATTAGCAACTGGCGCTGGAGTGGCGTTCCGTTCTACATTCGTACAGGTAAACAAATGCCGACGAAAGTAACGGAAATCGTTGTGCATTTCCGGGAAACACCTCACCAGATGTTTCATTGTGCTAGTGGCAACTGTCCACGGGCTAATAAATTGATCCTTCGTTTGCAACCGAATGAAGGAATAGTGCTCAAAATCGGAATGAAAGTCCCCGGCGCAGGTTTTGAAGTGCGCCAGGTGACGATGGATTTCAGTTATGCGCAGTTGGGCGGCGTACCCAGTGGCGACGCTTATGCCCGTCTGATAGACGACTGCATCCAGGGTGATCCGACTTTATTTACTCGAAGTGACGCAGTAGAAGCCTCATGGAAATTTTTCGATCCGGTACTCCGTTATTGGAAAGACAACCCCGACGCACCTCTCTACGGTTATCCCGCAGGTACATGGGGACCTCTGGAAAGCGAAGCGATGATGCATGAACATGGGGCCGACTGGACGAATCCTTGTAAGAATTTGACGAATACAGATCAATATTGTGAATTATGAAACTATCAGTTTTTCCCTCATCTATTGAAACTTCACGAGCATTGATACTCCGCTTGGTGGAAATCATGAATGAAGAGCCGGACAGAGTGTTCAATATCGCAGTCAGCGGTGGCAACACACCTGCTCTGATGTTCGATTTATGGGCGAATGAATATATGGAAATTACCCCTTGGGACCGTATGCGGATTTATTGGGTGGATGAACGTTGTGTGCCTCCCGATGATTCGGACAGTAATTACGGAATGATGCGCAACCTTCTTTTGGGTATCACTCCTATTCTCTATGAGAATGTATTCCGTATCCGTGGAGAGGCAAAGCCTGCGAAAGAGGCGGTTCGTTATTCGGAGTTAGTCCGGCAGCAAGTGCCGCAAAAGCGTGGCTGGCCCGAATTTGATATTGTACTGTTGGGGGCCGGAGACGACGGACACACGTCTTCCATCTTTCCCGGACAAGAAGATTTGCTGACTTCAAACTCTATTTATGTGGTCAGTGCACATCCCCGTAACGGGCAGAAGCGTATCGCAATGACGGGATACCCCATTCAGAATGCCCGCTATGTCATTTTCCTGATTACCGGAAAAAATAAAGTCGACGTAGTAGAAGAAATTTGTAATTCGGGAGACACTGGTCCCGCAGCCTATGTGGCTCATCATGCGCAAAATGTAGAACTGTTTATATTTGTGGATAAAGCGGCTGCCGCATATATTGACGATAGTAATAAAAAAATGAATTAGAACTGTTTCGTTGACGAAACTAACAGAAAAAAAGAAAAATATGAATCCTTATCAAAATTCATTTGGAGGTAATATCCCGCAGGACGTAGCCGGGAAACAAGGTGAAAATGTCATTTTTATTGTTTATACTCTAAAAGATACTCCCGAAACTCTTGATAAAGTAAAAGATGTATGCGCTAATTTCTCGGGCATGATTCGCAGCATGCGTAATCGTTTCCCCGAACTGATGTTCAGTTGTACGATGGGCTTTGGCGCCGATGCCTGGAGCCGTCTTTTCCCGGAAAAGGGAAAGCCGAAAGAACTGAACACTTTTGAAGAGATCAAAGGCGGAAAGCACACGGCAGTCTCTACTCCGGGCGACATCTTGTTTCATATCCGTGCAAAACAGATGGGGTTGTGTTTTGAGTTTGCTTCCATCATTGACGAGAAGCTCCAGGGCGTAGTTGAACCTGTCGATGAAACTCACGGTTTCAGATATATGGACGGCAAGGCTATTATCGGCTTTGTAGACGGAACAGAGAATCCGGCAGTTGATGAGAATCCTTATCATTTTGCGGTGGTAGGAGAGGAGGATGCTGATTTTGCAGGAGGAAGTTATGTTTTTGTACAGAAGTACATTCACGATATGGTTGCATGGAACGCTCTGCCTGTGGAAGAACAGGAGAAAGTGATCGGGCGTCGTAAGTTTAACGATGTCGAACTGTCTGACGAGGAGAAACCTCAAAATGCGCATAATGCCGTCACTAATATTGGTGATGACCTGAAAATTGTGCGTGCCAACATGCCATTTGCCAATACGTCTAAGGGAGAATATGGCACATACTTCATCGGTTATGCAAGTACGTTCAGTACGACCCGGCAGATGTTGGAAAGTATGTTCATCGGCAATCCGGTAGGGAATACCGATCGTTTGCTTGACTTCAGCACAGCTGTAACAGGAACGCTTTTCTTTGCTCCTTCCTACGATTTGCTGGGAGAATTGGGCGAATAAAAAAAGAAAAATAAGAATAAAAGATTGGAGGAGGATTACACTTTGGTAATCTCCTCCACTATATATTGATCTTTCACTCTCCTGCAGGTACATACAAAGTATTCCGGATGTTTCAGGGCTCCTTCTAAAGTATCAGGAAGAATCATCTCTTTGGTACGTCTATCCATTGCCACCGTTGCATATAGAATACCCTCTTTTTCGCATCTCTCAATTAATGCATTTTTTAGTTCTTCTACGCTATATTCCATTTGTGTGATCCTTTGTCGCTGCAAAGTTATGGAAAATATGTATATTTTGTGCAATTATATTCCTGTAATAAATAAAAAAAATAGCTCCCTAGTTCGTCCGCCGACGAGGGAGCTATCAACACAAAAACTAAACTAGACTTAACTAAACTATTCTATTCTTGGAATTTCACAATCCCTTTCTGTTCTTTGCAAAGGTAGATATAAAACGGATTTTGGCAAACTATAATCGACAAAAATCACTTTTTTACCGATAAAATAATGAATAATCAGCTCCTTTCGTCAAGAAAAGTCTGAAAAACTTGCTTGTAACTATCGCTGATAGGAATATATGTCTTGTCAAACACGATACGTCCGCGGTCAATCACACGTATTTTATCTTTCTGTACGATAAAGGAGCGGTGCACACGTATGAAACGACTGGATGGCAAGAGCTCTTCCATGGCTTTCATACTCATCAGTGACAGGATAGGTTTGGGAGCGTCTTCCGTATATATTTTAATGTAATCTTTCAGTCCTTCGATATACATGATTTTCTTCAAGTCTACTTGTACCAGTTTGTAGTCACTTTTCACAAAGATACTGTCTATCTCTTCCGGTTTCTGTACGAGTTCGAACCATTGGAGAGCTTTGTTGGCAGCTTGCAGGAAATCAACGTATGAGATTGGTTTCAGCAGGTAATCGAGTGCATTGACACGATAACCGTCGATGGCATACTGTCCGAAAGCGGTGGTAAATACAATGCGCGTATGCGGATCTACCATCTTCGAGAACTCCAGACCGTTAAGCTCCGGCATCTGAATGTCCAGAAACAGGAGGTCGACCTCTTCGCCCGGCAATTCTTTCATCGCCTGAACCGCACTGGAATACTTTCCTGCAAGTTGCAGGAACGGAGTCTTATTCACATAACTCTCTAACAAGCTAAGAGCTAAAGGTTCATCGTCAACGATTGCGCAACGTAACATCATACTATTTTATATCTAAAGTTTTATATCCAAAATCTTGTACTTGACGCTTTATACTAAACATTGGTACTTGACGTTTTATACTGAACGTCTTTCTTTCTACTCTCTAATCTTGATACTTAATCTCGATTCGTATACCTTTTCATCTTTTGAGACGCCTTTCAACCACGTATAAGCTCCGGGATAAAGTATCTCCAACCGACGGCTGACTTGTTCCAATCCCACGCCCGAGCCACTCTTATCCTCCACTGTCTTAGGATGATTACTATTGCGGATTTCACACACCACTTCGTTGTCATTCTCCAAAATATGAATACTGATGAAACTCGATTCAGTAGGGGAGATGCCATGCTTGAAAGCGTTCTCTATCAAAGAGATAAAGATAAGCGGGGCAATGAGCGTCTGACTGTCGGGCTGAATATCGAATTTAGTAATCATCTGCACGTTGGCGGACAGACGGATGCGCATCAGTTCGATGTAATTGCGGATAAAATCGACCTCCTTACAGAGAGGAACGTATGTCTGCTGGTTATCATATAACACATAACGAAGCAGTTTGCTCAACTCCTGAACTGCCTGTTGCGCCTTGTCCGAATCAAATGCAATCAATGCATAGATGTTATTCAGCGTATTCAGCAGAAAGTGCGGGTTCAGTTGGTTCCGCAGGTTCTTCAGTTCCGCTTCCGCACGGTTCCGTTCCGCCTCTTTTCGGGCAGCTTCATTCTGTGTCCATCGGGCACTCATGCGGATAGCGGCACTTAGTCCGATAGTGAATACGAGACTCAACATATCCCTAAGGAAAAACAACCATCCCGGAGGCATCCCCGGTCTTTTTGATTTGGGAGCGAATGACGGATCGAACGTCAGACTTTGCCAGAGATGAAGCAACACACCGATGGCACATAAAAAGATAATATTGTAGACCACATATCTTTTGGCCTGACTCTGGAAAAGATAGCGCGGCACAAGAATGAAATAATTCACGTAGAACACAATCATGAAAGAGAGTGGTACGGCAAGGTGGCGTGTATAAGCCATCCAATTAATGTTCCCGTTCCCACGTTCGACGAAGAAGAACGGGAAACCGAACATAATCCCCCAGCTGATAATGTGTATCAGTACTTCCAGGGGACGACGTGCGGATGTAAAGGTTTGTTTCATAAAGACAAAGATAATTCTTTTATTGGTAATTATCCATTTTATTCGTATCTGATGGCTTCTATCGGATCTAAATCTGCTGCTTTTTTAGCCGGATACCATCCGAAGAAGACTCCTGTAACTGTACATACTGCGAAGGAGAGGAATACGCTCCACGGCTGGATATAGATAGGCCAATGCGCTACACTCTTGACAATCCAGCTGGCTCCGCAGCCGATAATCACTCCGATGATACCTCCCGTAATACTAATCATGATGGCCTCGATAAGGAATTGGCTTAGAATATCGACTCCACGTGCACCGACAGACATACGCAGACCGATTTCACGGGTACGCTCCGTAACGGATACATACATGATATTCATAATCCCGATACCACCCACTACCAGCGAAATACCTGCGATGCAAGCAAGCAGGGTAGTCATCAAATCGGTGGTTGAGTTGAGCATCGTGCTCAATTCCTGTTGGGTACGGATGGTGAAATCATCGTCATCCGAAGCTTTCAGCTTATGGTTGCGACGGAGGATCGTACTGATTTCGTCAGTAGCATAATCCGTCATATCTTCGGTGACGGCAAGCAATCGTTTCATGACGGTGGTGTAAGGAGCCAGTACGATATTGTCCTGATCCTGTCCCATAGAGTTGTACCCTTTTGCTTTGAGCACTCCTACTACACGGAAAGGTATTTTGTTGAAACGGATAATCTTACCAACCGGATCACTTCCGTCCGGAAAAAGATTGTCTACTATAGTCTTTCCAATCACACATACTTTGGCCGAACTCTGTATGTCGGCTTCAGTGAACATCTCTCCGTTTTCAACAGTCAGCTGGCGGATGTCGAGGTATTCTGTTCCGACACCGTTCACGGAAGCTGGGTAGTTGTTGTTTCCGGCAATGAGTTGCCCCGATGATGAAACATTGGGACTGATGGCGGACAGGAAACTTGTCTCATCACGCAAGGCTTCGTAGTCGGCAAGCTTCAAGGTTTGCATAGCAGACGGGTCTTGGCGGACACCTCCACGCATATCGGCTCCCGGATGAATCATAATCATGTTCGATCCCATCTCGGAAATCTGCTGCTGGATGCTTTTCTTCGAACCTTGTCCGATAGCCAGCATCGTGATGACGGAAGCAACACCGATAATGATCCCGAGCATGGTTAGAAAAGCACGCAGCTTATTGTTCGCTAATGCCCGGAGAGCTATCTTTAATAAATTAGTTCCATTCATGTTTATAAAGTTATGGAGTTATTAATGGAGTTCTGAAGGTATAAGGCTATTATAAGGTTATAAAGTTATGAGACTGTAAAATGTTGGCGTGATGCTCTAAGCATATCATCTTATAACTTCATTGTTCCTTATCACATGAATTGCCTCTTATAACTTCATTACTCCTTATCACATTAATTAATCCTCGTCATTCTTTGGCAATGCAGCCAGCGCTTCGGCGGCAGACAGAATTTTGGGATTGGTCGTATCTTCTATAACCTGACCGTCACGCAGCCGGATATTCCGGCTGCTATATTGCGAAAGTTCGGGATTATGTGTCACAAAGATAATCGTACGTCCCTCTGCATGAAGTTTCTGAAACAGTACAAGTATCTCGAAGGAAGTACGGCTATCGAGGTTTCCGGTCGCTTCGTCGGCAAGAATTACTGCCGGATTGTTGACCAAGGCACGTGCAATGGCTACCCGTTGCATCTGCCCGCCGGACATCTGGTTGGATTTGTGTTCCAGACGATCCCCCAATCCTACGGCCTGTAAAGATTCGATGGCACGTCGACGACGTTCGGAAGCACTGACGGCAGAGTTATACATCAGCGGTAGTTCCACATTTTCCACTGCCGTTGTTTTAGGCAACAGATTGTAGCTTTGGAACACGAATCCAATCTTCCGGTTTCTTAGTACCGCACGTTGAGGCTTGCTCATCGTACGTACGGGAATATCGTCGAGCAGATATTCTCCACTGGTCGGGGTGTCCAGGCAGCCTAATATATTAAGCAGCGTAGACTTCCCCGAACCGGAAGTACCCATGATGGTGACAAACTCCCCTTCATTGATATTGAACGAAACGCCCCGCAATGCGTGAACGGTCTCGTCGCCTACCTGAAAGTTACGTTTGATATTTTGTATTTCAATTACTTTTTTCATCGTAAATAATGTGTTAATGTGCCAATAACGGATTGGCACATTGAATAATTATTTTTTCTTCTTACTTCCCGGAGGGCCAGGCATGAACGGACTTCTTTCTCCGCCACTTTCCTGATTTCCTTCAGCAGCCACATTTTCACCGGGCATTGCTCCTATGGTAGCTTCGGTCACTACTTTTGTTCCTTCGGAAATGCCACTGATAATTTCTGTAGATATACCGTTGCTGATTCCTACTTCTACCGGATGAGCGGTGAATGTGGTTCCTTCACGAGTCCAGAGTTTATGTTCGCCTTCGCAATCTTTTACGATGTCATTATTACCGATTAACGGTTTTTCAGGTGTGAATCGCAGTGCTTTGTTCGGGACAGACAACACATCCTTTTTATCAAGAATATAGATCGTGACATTAGCTGTCAAACGAGGTTTCAGTTTCAAATCAGGGTTGGGAGCAGAGATTACAACTTCATAAGTAACTACTGTAGTGGTGGTGCTTGTACTGCTCGTACTGCTTGCATCTCCCAGACGAATTTGTGTAACTACGCCTTCGAATACATCATTCGGATAAGCATCTACCGTGAAGCTGGCACGCTGGCCTTCTACTACACCGCCTATATCAGCTTCATCCACATCGGCTACTACCTGCATCTGTGTCAGGTCGGCAGCAATGGTGAACAGTGTCGGAGTTTCGAATCCGGAAGCAACGGTTTGTCCTGCTTCCACATCACGGCTGATGACTACTCCGTCAATCGGTGAAGTAATGGTAGCGTAAGATAGGTTACGTTCCGCTTTCGCGAGCGATGCCTTACTGCTGTCATAGCTGCTTTTCGCTTTCTGATAATTGTAGAGTGCCTGTTCGAAGTCCGTATCACTAATCAGTGACTTTTCGTGCAAGCCTTTGCTGCGTTCATAATTCTTTTTCTGATATTCATATTCAGCTTTCGCACCATCGTAAGTTGCCTGCTGTGAGGCCAGTTCACTTTGCAATGTGACACGGTCCATCTCAGCAATCAGTTGTCCTTTGGTTACTTCCGAGTTGTAGTCTACGTAAATTTTGTCGATGATACCGGACACCTGCGTACCGACTTCTACTTCCGTTACCGGTTCGATCGTTCCGGTAGCAGTCACCGAATTTGAAATATCGCCTTTACTGACAGTAGCGGTGGCGTACGTCACTTTGTGTTTGGCGGGTGAACCGGCAAAGAGCCATATTCCTGCTCCTACAACCACGACGACTACTACGGCGATTAGAATAATCTTTTTCGTTTTCATTCGTTTATTATGCTTTTACTTATTTATAATGCTGATTTTATACTCTTTATAAAGCTAATTGATCTCCCTGATAGAATTTCAGCAACTGTGTATTCAGTATAGCCATATATTTAGCCTGAAGCTGTTCCTGCTGTGCTTGCAGCAAATTATTCTTTTCAGTAAGGAGTTCTACGGTATTCTTCATTCCCAAATTAAACTGTTCGCTAATCAACTCATAGCTGATTTGTGTACTCTTCAACTTCTCGTTTGCTGCTGCATAACGTTGCTGTGCACTGTTAGCATCCAGCCAGAGTCCTTCGATGGTCTTGTACAGAGTTTTTTGTTCGTCAAGCAAGGATAACATGCTCGTCTCGTATTGCAATTTTGCTTTCTGTACGGCACTTTTAGTTTGACGGTTATTGAAGATCGGCACACTGACAGACAATCCGATCGAATTGTTCCATCCGTTTTTCACTTGCTCTCCGAAAGTGAAGTCGCTGCCGCTGGTGTGGTTGGTTCCGATTCCTGCGCTAAGGCTGATTGTGGGCAAATAACTTGATTTGGCAATACCGATACCCAGTTCGGAAGCCTCTACATTAAGTTTGCTAGCTTCAATCTCTGGGCGAAGACTCAATGCACGAATGTACACATCTTTTTTGGTAGGCAACGGAGCCAGTACATTTTCGTCGGACAGGGCAGGGAGGTAGATGTTCATTTCATTCTCCCCATCCAGTTCGAGTAGTTGTTTCAGTTGCAATTTGTAATCTTCAAGAGTGGCTTGCGCTGTGACAAGTTGGTATCGGTCGGTACTCACCTGTGCTTCCAGTTGCGCGAGGTCGCTTTTGGCAATACTTCCGGCATTCAGAAGTTCCTGTCCTCGGTCGCGCTGTGCAATGGAAACTTGCAGGGTGTTTTCGTTTACTTTCACAGATTCGGCTGCATAAAGAATCTGGATATATACTTGAGCGATGGACTCCTGAATATTATTTTCGGAAGTCGCCACATCCAGCTCGGCCATCTGATTATTCAACTTTTCCTGTTGGATCGTTTTTAGTCGTTTATTACCATTATATAGAGTCCATGAAGCATTCAGTCCATAATTACCGTTGTAGCTCGTTTTGCTGTTGCTACTGATAATCTCGCTACCGCTCACCCGGCTACTTGTCTCCTGATACGGACGATTCACCACCTGTTGGCTGGTAGAAAACGAAAGACTGGGGAACATGGCAGCTTTAGCTGTCTTCACATCAATCTGCGTGCTGGCCGCAGTGATCCGGTTCTTGCGAATTGTAATGTTCTGCTCCTTTGCATAGTCGATGCATGACTGCAAATCCCATTGATCCGGGATTTTCGTTTCTTTCAGCGTATCGACTTGCAGCGGAGAAATCTGGGCAGATATGCTGGACAGCATACCTGCTCCAAGAAATGTCATCACTGTCAATCTTCTTACATTTATCATATTCATACTTCTATTGATTTACTGTTAGCGAAGGTACGTACATATTATATATGCCGCAAAAACGATAGACGGATGACGTTATTTCGCCGTTAAATGATTTTTTTCTGTCGATAGGTAGGTTTTTGAAGAAAAACACGACAAATCTTGCAACTTTTTTGACTACTTGTTTGTTTTAATTATAAAAAATGTATATTTGTACTCATTACAAATTATAACGTCAACATATGAAGAATACACTGCTTACGATCTGGAACTTCTATTTGGAGGGTTTCCGTAGTATGACCTTAGGACGTACCCTATGGGTTATTATTTTGCTGAAATTATTCGTCATGTTCTTCATCCTCAAAATGTTCTTTTTCCCTGATTTCCTCGGCGGCCACCCAACGGATGCCGACAAAGGTACATACGTGGGAAATGAACTGATAGAACGTGCCATCCCCGATAAATCTACTGATTTTTAACTCTTAAACTACATAGGATTATGATTGAAAGTATTGACACCTCGCTGATCGATTGGTCGAGAGCCCAATTTGCGATGACAGCCATGTACCACTGGATTTTTGTTCCTCTCACACTCGGACTGGCAGTGGTGATGGGAATCATGGAGACGCTGTATTATAAAACAGGCAACGAATTTTGGAAAAAGACTGCCCAGTTTTGGATGAAACTTTTCGGTATTAACTTTGCCATCGGTGTGGCAACGGGTTTGATTCTGGAGTTTGAATTCGGTACGAACTGGAGCAATTATTCGTGGTTTGTAGGGGATATCTTCGGTGCTCCGTTGGCTATTGAAGGTATTCTGGCATTCTTTATGGAAGCTACGTTTATCGCGGTTATGTTCTTCGGATGGGGAAAAGTAAGTAAACGTTTCCACTTGGCTTCCACCTGGCTGACGGGATTGGGGGCTACGATTTCCGCCTGGTGGATTCTCGTTGCCAACGCATGGATGCAGCATCCGGTAGGCATGGAATTCAATCCTGACACTGTCCGTAATGAGATGGTTGATTTTTTGGCGGTGGCTACCTCGCCTGTAGCAGTCAATAAGTTCTTCCACACGGTATTGTCCGGCTGGGTGTTGGGTGCTATTTTTGTAGTCGGTATCAGTTGTTGGTACTTGCTGAAGAAACGTAATCGTGAGTTTGCGCTGGCCAGCATCAAGATTGGTGCAATCTTCGGATTGGTAGCATCGTTGCTTTCTGTTTGGACGGGTGATGGTTCCGGTTATCAGATTGCCCAGACACAACCGATGAAACTGGCAGCAGTGGAAGGTCTGTATGAAGGCGGAACGAATGTCGGTCTGGTCGGAATAGGAGTATTGAATCCTGAAAAGAAGACTTACAACGATGGAAAAGATCCTTTCCTCTTCCGTTTTGAAATCCCAAGTATGCTTTCTTTCCTTGCCGAGCGTAATGTGGACGGCTATGTTCCGGGCATTACGAATATCATCGAAGGTGGGTATCAGTTGAAAGACGGATCGAAGGCTCTCTCTGCTGCCGAGAAGATCGAAC
>OGFP01000378.1_pt1 | contig 20073 bp, 15 predicted proteins | sample 1570971 | NCBI WGS metagenome assembly OGFP01 (sample SAMEA2582033, study PRJEB24529) | metagenome | biome: Human gut stool | place: China | collected 2011 | reverse complement strand
GAGTGAATTTTTTATAGATATTATAATTAGTATAGGTATCGCGTTCTTCGCCCTTCAAATTATCAAAACAAAACCAGGCATTTCACGTACATCAGGTGTTTTCCTTATGAACCGTGAAAATACCGATCATCGCTTGATGTTTGCTGACTGTGCCATCAACATTGAACCAAATGCTCAAGAATTGGCAGAAATTGCAATTAATACTGCTGAAACAGCTAAAGTTTTTGGTATTGATCCTAAAGTGGCCATGCTTAGCTTCTCAACAAAAGGTTCTGCTAAATCGCCAAAAGTTGACAGGGTTGTTCAAGCAACAAATATTGCTAAAGAAATGCGTCCTGACTTGGCTATTGATGGGGAGTTGCAGTTCGATGCAGCATTTGTTCCAGCAACAGCGGCTATTAAGGCTCCAGATAGTGACGTAGCAGGACATGCTAATGTCTTTGTCTTCCCAGGTTTGCAAGCAGGTAACATTGGATATAAGATTGCCCAACGTTTGGGAATGTTCGAAGCTATCGGTCCAATCTTGCAAGGTCTTAATAAACCTGTTAACGACCTTTCACGTGGGGCTAGTGCTGAAGATATTTACAATTTGGCTATTATCACAGCTGCTCAAGCTCTTAATGGCTAATTTTAACTTAGAAACAGAGGTTTAACCAAGGTGTTAGGCCTTTTTGTTTTATGCATGACTGGTGATTAAAAATAAATCGATTAAAGTAGCTAGAAATCCAGGAGATACAATGGACTGTTGAGCTTGCCATGTTTCATTATGTACTTTGCTTGTGCAAAATATTCTGAAAGTGACTGCTTTTCTTGATTATTTATGCTATAATGAAAGAGTAAAATTTTATTTTTTGGAGAAATCTTATGAAAAAAAGCAAATGGTTAGCCCTCGCGGGTGTGGCACTCCTCAGTGTAGGTGCCTTAGCGGCTTGTTCTTCTAAGTCAAGTACTAGTGGAACGACTTATGGTTATGTTTATAATTCAGACCCAGAATCATTGGATTACATCACTTCAAATACAGGACCTACTAAGAAAGCTGTGACAAACGGTGTAGATGGTCTTATGGAAGCAGATAAATATGGAAATCTTGTCCCTTCAGTAGCTGAAGATTGGTCTGTCTCTCAAGATGGTTTGACATATACTTATAAGATTCGTAAGGGTGTCAAATGGTACACTTCAGACGGTGAAGAGTATGCCAATGTAACAGCTAAAGACTTTGTAACAGGGCTTAAACATGCTGCTGATACTAATTCTGAAGCTATCTATTTGCTACAAAACTCAGTTAAGGGCTTGAATGATTACCTTTCAGGGGCCAATAAGGACTTTTCAAATGTAGGTATCAAAGCAATTGATGATTATACTTTGCAATATACGCTTAGTCAACCAGAACCTTACTGGAATTCAAAATTGACTTACTCTGTTACTTGGCCTGTCAATGAAGAATTCTTGAAATCTAAAGGTAAAGACTTTGGTAAGTCAACAGATCCGACTTCTATCCTTTATAACGGTCCGTATCTTCTTAAATCTTTGACAACGAAATCATCTATTGAGTTCACCAAGAATGAAAACTATTGGGATAAGGATAATGTCTACTTTGACACAGTTAAGTTGACTTATGATGATGGTACAGACCAAGAATCTTTGGAACGTAACTTCACAGATGGAGTCTATAACTTGGCCCGTCTATACCCAACTAGCTCAAACTATTCTAAAGTTGAAAAACAGTACAAAGATAATATTTTCTATACACAACCTGGTGCAGCTGTAGAGGGTGTCGGTATTAATATCGATCGTCAAACTTATGGCCATACATCTAAAGAAAATGACCAGCAAAAAACATCAACTAAGTCAGCTCTTCTTAATAAAGATTTCCGCCAAGCATTAGGTTTTGCTATTGACCGTACGAATTATGCTGCGCAACTTAACGGTAAAGAGGGCGGTAGTACTGCCGTTCGTAATATCTATGTTAAACCAGACTTTGTTCAAGCAGATGGTAAAGATTTCGGAACTATGGTAATGGATCAACTACCAAGCTATGGTGATGAGTGGTCTGGTGTGAATCTTGCAGATAGTCAAGATGGTCTTTATAACCCAGAAAAAGCTAAGGCTGAATTTGCTAAAGCCAAAGAAGCTCTTCAAGCAGAAGGAGTTCAGTTCCCTATTCATTTGGATGTTCCCGTCAATCAGTCAAATAAAATCTTTGTGAACCAAGTACAGTCACTTAAACAATCTATTGAATCAGCTCTTGGAAAAGATAATGTTGTGCTTGATCTTCACCAATTGTCAACTGATGATTTCTATAACATTACCTACTCTGCTTCAAATGCAGCAGCAGAGGATTGGGACTTGTCAGTGGGTGTGGCTTGGGAGCCTGACTACCTTGATCCATCAACTTATCTTGATGTCTTGAAGACTACAAATAGTGAAAATACGAAATCTTTCATGGGTTATGATAATCCTAACAGCCAAGCTGTTGAAAAAGTAGGTCTTAAAGAATATGACCAATTGGTTGATGATGCTTCTAAGGAAACAACAGATTTGAAAGCCCGTTATGAAAAATATGCAAAAGCTCAAGCATGGTTGACAGATAGTGCCCTCTATCTTCCAACAACTACTTATAACGGTGCAGCTGCTGTAGTTTCTCGTATTAAGCCATTCTCAGGAGCTTATGCTCAAGCCGGTGATAAAGGTTCTACATACTACTTCAAGTATCTTAAATCTCAAGATGATATTGTAACTAAGAAACAATACGACTCAGCTTATAAAGATTGGCTTAAAGAAAGAGCGAAATCTAATGATAAAGCTCAAAAAGATCTTGAAAAACACGTTAAGTAATCAATTAAAAACGTCTACCTTTAGGTAGTCGTTTTTTTAACAAAATTCCTCGAACACCCCTAGATTGTGATATAATAAGAAAGATTGGTAATTGCTTCTAGACTTTTGTTTAAAAAGTTAGGGAGATTGAGTTACCTATTGATATTTGTCATCTCATGGTCAATTTTTTGATAGGCTTTGACTTGATAAGGTATCCAAAGACTGAAGAATGAAACATAAAAAGGAGATTTATCTTGGCTAAAGATATCCGCGTTCGTTACGCACCAAGTCCAACAGGACTTCTACACATTGGTAATGCCCGTACAGCATTGTTTAACTACCTCTATGCACGTCATCATGGCGGTACTTTTATTATCCGTATTGAAGATACTGACCGAAAACGTCACGTTGAAGATGGTGAGCGTTCACAGCTTGATAACTTACGTTGGTTGGGAATTGACTGGGATGAAAGTCCTGAAACACACGAAAACTATCGTCAATCAGAACGTTTACCGCTTTACCAAAAATATATTGATCAACTTTTGGCAGAAGGTAAAGCCTATAAGTCATATGTCACTGAAGAAGAGTTGGCTGCAGAGCGTGAACGTCAAGAAGCCGCTGGTGAAACACCTCGTTACATTAACGAATTCCTTGGCATGACTGAAGAAGAAAAAGCGGCTTACATCGCAGAACGTGAAGCAGCAGGTATTGTTCCGACAGTTCGTTTGGCTGTTAATGAATCAGGGATTTATAAATGGCATGATATCGTTAAGGGTGATATCGAATTTGAAGGTGGAAATATCGGTGGTGACTGGGTTATCCAGAAGAAAGATGGATACCCAACTTACAACTTTGCGGTAGTTGTTGATGACCACGATATGCAAATTTCACACGTTATCCGTGGAGATGACCATATTGCTAATACACCAAAACAACTCATGGTTTATGAAGCTCTTGGTTGGGAAGCTCCTGAGTTTGGACACATGACCCTTATCATCAATTCTGAAACTGGTAAGAAGTTGTCTAAACGTGACACTAACACTCTTCAATTTATTGAAGACTACCGTAAAAAAGGTTACCTTCCAGAAGCAGTCTTTAACTTCATTGCCCTTCTTGGTTGGAACCCTGGTGGTGAAGACGAAATCTTCTCTCGTGAAGAACTCATTAAACTTTTTGATGAAAACCGTCTAAGCAAGTCTCCAGCGGCCTTTGACCAGAAAAAATTAGATTGGATGAGTAATGACTACATCAAGAATGCTGATTTCGATAAGGTCTTTGCTCTTTGTAAGCCTTTCTTGGAAGAAGCTGGTCGTTTAACAGACAAAGCTGAAAAATTGGTGGAGCTCTACAAACCACAAATGACAGCTGCAGAAGAAATTGTACCTCTTACAGACCTCTTCTTTGAAGACTTCCCAGAATTAACAGAGGCTGAAAAAGAGGTTATGGCTGGTGAAACAGTACCAACTGTACTCGAGGCCTTCAAAGCTAAACTCGAAGCTATGTCAGATGATGAGTTTGTGGCAGAAAATATCTTCCCACAAATTAAGGCTGTTCAGAAGGAAACAGGAATCAAAGGGAAAAATCTCTTCATGCCAATCCGTATTGCTGTTTCAGGAGAAATGCACGGTCCTGAATTACCAGATACTATTTACCTACTTGGCCGGGAAAAATCAATTAAACATATTGATCAAGTTCTCGCAACACTATAAAAAAGAACCCAACAACTGTTGGGTTTTAGTATGTACATAAGCTATTTGTCAGCAATCATATGATTTTAGTTAAGAGTGTTTTTGTAATATAATGATGCTATAACGTAATCATATCATCATTTTCAAAACTTTAAATTAGTTTTATAATAGATTGGTAATAAAAATTAGGGAGGAGTGAGCATTATGAGAAGATTTGGTTGGTATTTCTACTACGTCATTGGCATGTACCCATAAAAAGATTATGAGTCAGTTAGGGAGTTTAGATTTTCTAAGCTCTTTTTATATTTGTGGAAGATCTTCCAAACGAATTTGTCCAACAGCCAGACTAATAGTTGCCTCTTCCTAATTAGGAAGAAAATAGATTTATATTTTTAGCTTTTTCTAATAGGAGTAACGCTAAATTATATATTTATGTTACAATAAAGTAGGTTGATTTTTGAAAGGAAAGGGGGGAGTATAGAGATGATCGTTTTATTTACGGTTCTGCGTCTATTGGCTATTTTAATTGTTAGTCATGATATGTCAGGGTTGCTCAAAACTTGGAAGAGTAAATGCTGGTTTATCGTAGGGAGTCTCTTGCTCTCTCTATTTGTAGGAGGCATTACAGGATCTCTATTAGCACTCTTGTTTTGCTATCTCTTCTTAAATAAAATATCAAGTAGTGAAAAGAATTCTTTTCTTTTCACCTTTTTGCCGTGGGTTTTTGTTGAGGTCACCTCTAAGCTACTTCAGCTCTACTTTTTCCCATGGATTTTTCAAATTAATTATTTACAGGTCAAGGACACCCCAGTACTTATTGCTTTGTCTTATCTCTTGATTTATCCAATTTTTCATCTGATTGTCAAAGTATTCTTTATTGACTTTGGTGCACTCAATGTTATGGGTAATAATCATACTTATCAAGTTAGGCAACGCTTATTGGTTGGTGTGACTCTGGCGTATATTGTTTTGTCCTTAATCATCTTCTATGCCAGTAACATCTTTCCTTACACTGGCCTCTTTATTTATTTAGCGGGCAGTATTACGATTGTCTACTCACTTCTCTTTATTTTGCTATTTACTCAGCTCAACATCTATTCTAAGAGAAGGGTGAAGGATCAGTTGGCTGAAGAAATGGCAAGGCATGAGGAAAGTTTAGAGGAATATAGCCATCGTCTAGAGAAACTTTATAATGATATTTCTCAGGTTAAGAAGGATTATCTAGAAGGGCTTAAGACTATGGAAGTTAGTATCCAGCGTCGAGACTTGCCGGCCTTGAAAAAGGAATATGCCGAGCTTCTGGAAAAATCTGGTAATAGTCTAACTTTGTCAAATTATGAATTGTCACGTTTGATCAACTTAGAAATCACGTCTCTCAAGAGTCTCTTTTCTGCTAAAGTACTTGAGGCAGAGAACTTAGGAATTAAGGTCAATTTGGAGTTACCAGATGTTATATCGTCAACTCAGATAGAGGCCTTAGATTTGGTTGTGATTTCTTCTGTCTTCTTAAACAATGCTATTGAGTCGGCAGTGGATTCTGAAAATCCTACTTTAACCATATCCTTCTTTAAAAATCAAGGTTATCTTATCTTGGTTATTGATAATACAACCAGAGAAGAACGTATTCCTGTGTCAAGGATTTTTGATGAAGGGGTTTCTAGCAAAGGTGAAGGCCGAGGACTTGGTTTGTCTAAGGTCGCAGATATACTTAATCGCTATCCAAAAGTAAATCTTGAGACTCGTAGTTGTGACCATCATTTTACTCAGGTCCTCTCTTTTCAGGATAATTGATAAATCAAAGATAATATTTGTGGAGGATAAGGGAAAATAGAAAGGGGAAAATCATATGCAACTTGCGATTGATGGTCTTATTGCTTTGGTTGTTGTCGTTTCACATCTTGTGATTTTAGCTAGAATGGCTTATCTAGATGTTTTTACTTACCGTTACATTCCTTATGTAATCGTAGTAACTGCAGTTAAGTGGTTAGCCAAGGTTCTATGGCAAATTGATATTCCAGATGCAATCTATCTCCTAGTCTTTATTTTTCTTGAAAAACCTCAGGCTTTACGAGAAGAAAAGTATTTTTATGCTTTCTTTGCTCCTGTCTTTTGGACCCTGATTACAAGTTTCTTTAGTTTTTATCTTTTCCGAGTTTTCTTTAATAAGCCGGTCGAGTTGGTTCCAAACCATTTAGGAATCTTGGCTGTAGATAGTGTTGTTCTTCCTTTCTTTCTAGGCTTGCAAAAAATGTTCGGTTTAGATAGCTTTTTTAAGGAACCATATCAGGACTTGCAGGATAAATATAAGAGTATGCTCTTGCAAGTTGATCATATTTTAATTATCAGTTATCTGCTTATCCTCTTTAAACAGGAGATATTCTCCTTGCTCCTGAGTCAGACCTACCTCCCGGGTTACCCTCAAATTTATATTTGGGTTGGTTTCCTTATACACATGTATATTCTTGTTCGTTTTGTTTCCTACGGTAAAGATGTTCGTGATAGTAAAATTCTTAGAGAACAAGAGGAGCATTTGAGGAGTCTGGAAGCTTATAATGAAAAAATCGAAACTGCCTATAAGAGTGTACGCTCATTTAAACATGATTATGAAAACATACTCATTAGTATGCAGACAAGTATTGATAGTGGGGATTTTGACCTTATTGAACAAACCTATCAGGATATTTTGAAAAAGGCAGGTCAAGAACTCATTGAAGAAGATGACGAAAATGTCTCTTGAGTATAAACAGGAAATATTATCATGAACTTACAACTTTGGACCATGGTATCCCTTGAAAATAGTATTATTCAAATTATTAGTTTTCATATTACCTGGTTTATTTATAAAAAACTAACAAGGAGCACACTAGCTTACTGGAAAGTATTTTGTTTAAGTCTCTTAGGTATAGTGGTATCACTTGGTAAAGGTGATGGCTTCTATTATCAAGTTGTTATCTTTTTAGCTTTGGCCTTAAAGGAACGTCGGGAACATCGTTTGACGCTCTGGGCAAGCCTCTTTTTTGGAGCTTTCTCGGTTATTTTTACAGATTTATTTGCGACTTTTACTCCATTTTATGTATTCAATAATCTGTTTACAAATATGACTTTAAGTGAGATTCAAGAAAACTTCTTCCTCAAATTGTTATCTTTTGTACTGATTTACCCATTCTTTCTCTATGTCAATTATCTTTCCAGTTCAGATGTTGATAAGGTCAAGGAATTGATTTATTCACGTGGTCGTGAACGTCTGTTGATAGCCGTTGATTTGACCTTTGCACTCTACATTACTTGTAGTACTATTTTGGTATCAACAGGTAGTAATGTGGGAGGGCCAATTTTTATTGCAATGGCAGTTTATCTCCTAATGGTAACAACCTTGAACCGCTATTCTCATAAATTTGTCAGAGAACGTAGTAAGGAAGCTGTGGAGACCTATGTCTATAACTTGGAAGTCTATAATAAACATATTGAGGATCTTTTTACAAAAGTAAAGCCTATTGAAAAAGATTTTGAGAGTCTTTTGGTAGCTCTTGAGACTCCATTGGCTAAAAATCAATTATCAGAGGTTTTATCTGTTTATCATGAGCATTTGAATCATCTTAAACTTGATAATTTGGACTTAAATGATAAGTTGGCTCCTCTGTTCGAGATTCCTTATCCGGTATTAAGAAGTTGGATTGTAAACCAAATCATTCCTTTGGAACAAAAGGGTATCACCGTTAGGTTGGATGTCAACGTTGATGCTTATCCTAACAATTTAAATATTGCAGTTCTTATTAGAGTTTTAGAACGTTGCATGAACTTAGCTGAAAAACTTTGGGCCAAGGAGCCGGAGACAGATATTGGTTTCCTTATTCAACAGAATGAGGATGGCAATCTCAGCTTTATTCTTGAAAATACTAACCAGGAAGCTGATCCGAAGCTCGACGATAGTCTGACTATTAGTCGTGATTTTGCTCAGTTTTGCTGGTCAAACGGTATCGGTTTAACAAATAAAAAAGAATTATTTAAAACCTATCAAATTGTCACGGTAGGACTATAATCGTAGAAAGGAGGATAACTATGCTGGGTAACATCTTATTTCAAATTTTGATGTTTGTCATCATTTGGGATATCTACTTACGTATTGGTGGGCAAAACACTAATCTTAAAAATCGTATGCTTTATTTGTTATTTGATGTTGCTCTATGCATTTGGGGACAACTCATTGGACGCTATATAGGCATAGTACCTCCCTTAGTAGCCATTGTAACATTGACATTTAGTTATCAACTGAATAAAAGTGTCACTTCTGTAGAGCGCTTTTTTCTAGGTTTTTACCCGGTGGTACTCGTCGATTTGGCAAGACGTTTTTTGGCTACCTTCTTCTTCCCACCGATACTTGGCATAACTGCTGCTACTTTAAACAACAATATTTGGTGGTCTATGGTACCACTTTCCTTTGTCATGTTGACGGTCAGAATAGTAGATTTTATTTTACGTCTAGATTTTACAGATATCTTGAAAGTTGCTGCCCAACAAGAAAAAAAGAACCGTCTGGGTTTGGTCAACATGCTTCTTTTGCTTTATTATTTAGTTATCTTTTTGGTGTCGACATTTGATACTTATTTTCCAGAGTTACATCTTGAGAGTAGGTTTCGTGTACCATTGGTAATGGGATATCTCTACTTACTCCTCTTTGTACTAGGAGCTGTGAACCAGTTCGCTAAGGAAAAAATAGAGCAGGATTTAGCGATGAAGCAAGCCAACTATCTTGATGATTTGAAGCGTGAGAATACTAGGGTAGAAGGTTTGTATAGAGACTTGATGCATGTTCGCTCTAACTATAATTTTCTGCTTAATAATTTGAGAGATATCGAAAGAACAGGAGATATTCGTTCTTACAAAAAAGATTTAGTTGATCTTTATGTCAATCGAGATCAGCACAGCTTTTCGACTCAGGTCACAGATTTGGATAATATCCAAAACCCAAGTATTCATAGTCTACTTTCATCAAAATATCATGAAGCTCAGATGTATCGACTTAATATTCATGCAGAGATTCCAGATCCAGTGACTCATAACTATCTAACTGATTTAGATTTAGCTGTGGTTTTGGGTCACCTCATGGATAATGCTATTGGTGGTGCTCGTAAAGCCAGTGAGGGTTTCATTAGTCTGGCCTATTTTGATGAAGAAGATTGCCAGAGTTTTATTATTGAAAGTACAATTGCAGATGAGCAAGTTCCACTTTCAATGATGAGTACCCAGACTCCTCATCCTGGGGGTGGTATAGGTGTTAATGCTGTTCAAGATATCTTGGAACGTTATCCGAATACGTCCTTCTCTGTTCGTAGTCAGAATCATAAAATGATGCAAATACTAGAAATGAGGCCCTAATATGAATATTTACATTTTAGAAGATGACTTAATGCAGCAAACACGTATTAGTGACATCATCAGAGAATTGGTTTCAGAGGGCACGTTTTCCGTACGAAAACTTGAAGTTTTTTCTAAACCCCACAAACTATTGTCCAGTATCAACGAGAAGGGTAACCATCAGGTTTTCCTTTTGGATATTGATATTGATGGTGAGCGAAAGAAGGGGCTAGAAGTAGCCTCAGAAATTCGCCAACAAGATGCTAATGCGGTTATTATTTTTGTGACAACTCACTCAGAGTTTGCACCGATTAGTTTTAAATACAAGGTTTCTGCACTAGATTTTATTGATAAGACAGTTTCTAATGCAGAGTTCAAACAACAACTAAAACAAACATTGACTTTTGTAAATCAAAAAGTTGGAGATGTGGATGATGATGAGATATTTGTGTTTGAAACAGCACAGTCTCGAATTCAAGTCCCTATGAGAGATATTTATTATTTTGCGACTGCTGTGACACCTCATAAGGTGATGCTGATTACCAAAACAGAGCGTTTGGAGTTTTATGCCAATCTTGGAGATATTACTTCGGTGAATAAAAAACTCTTTTCTTGTCATCGCTCGTTTTTAGTTAATTTGGATAATATTTCTCGTATTGATAAGACTCAGTTGATGATTTACTTTGAAAATGGCGATTCTTGTCCAGTTTCACGTTTGAAAATGAAGGCCTTGCTTAAAAAATGGTCTGAGGTAAAAGAACATTAGTCATTGACTAATGTTCTTTTTAGTCTAAAAAAGTATGTGTATATTTCATGGGTGATTGATTATTTTATAAGTGAGTAAATTCTGTAAAAACACAAAATAGATGTCTTTTAGTGATGAAATTTAGAGATTTATAAAAAAATAACTACAAATAATGCAGTTCAGGATGAAAAAACGACATTCTATGAAATCGTATAGACAATTAAATTGAAAAAAGTTATTATATAATCAAGATATGTGATTCGGAAATGAGACATCGTCAATCTTATTGAAATCTACATACACTTTATGAAAATAAATAATGTACTTTTATATAACTTTTTCCTAATCCCCATTTTTTATTGGCCGCTCGTCCAATTACATATCTTTTTTATAGAAATTAATAGGCTTGAGAAATCAAGCCTTTTTTGTTTTTAAGAGGATTAGTGCAGATTGGGATAAAAAGTACATTCTGTGAGTGAAATTCGACATTTTAGGAAATGAAGATATACATTTTGGGATTGCATGCTATAATGTAATCAAGGTTAGAGAGCAAGAAGAATGTATGGTTTAAGTTAGTCCCTTAAACATAATAATTTCCCTCATTCATTCTATCTAAAATTGCTGTTGTGTTCTCTACCGATGATGCTGTTGTTCAAAAGGTCTGTACTTTGTACAGGCCTTTTGGCATTTTAGAAGATAGATAGTTAAAGATGCTTTTGAATCTATTTGTATCGTTTCAAGAGTGTTTTTTTATTTTCCACCATTCCTTGCATAAAATTGAATAAAAATTAAGAATTACGCACTTTTCAGGTCGAAATAATAAATAAAAACAAATAAAAATGAAATAAATATAAAAAAATAACAAAAAACCGTTGACAAATGAATAAATATGCAATATAATAAATCTCGTAAGGTTGATAGAGATAGCAACCGCAAGAAAATATAAGAAAAGAGAAAATATTATGTCAAAAGAGAAAGTTATTCTTGCCTATTCGGGAGGTCTTGATACCTCAGTCGCTATTACATGGCTTAAAAAAGATTACGATGTTATCGCTGTTTGTATGGATGTCGGTGAAGGTAAAGATCTTGAGTTCATCCATGACAAAGCTTTGACAGTTGGAGCTATCGAGTCATACGTGCTTGATGTCAAAGACGAGTTTGCTGAAGACTATGTGCTTCCAGCACTTCAGGCTCACGCTTACTATGAACAAAAATATCCTTTGGTTTCAGCGCTTAGCCGTCCAATTATTGCTAAAAAATTAGTTGAGATTGCTCATGAAACAGGAGCAACAACTATCGCTCACGGTTGTACTGGTAAAGGTAATGACCAAGTTCGTTTCGAAGTTGCCATTGCTGCCCTAGATCCAAGTCTTAAAGTAGTAGCGCCAGTGCGTGAATGGAAATGGTCTCGTGAGGAAGAAATTGAGTATGCTAAGGCTAATGGTGTTCCAGTTCCAGCAGACCTTGATAATCCTTACTCAGTCGATCAAAACCTTTGGGGACGTGCTAACGAGTGTGGTGTTCTTGAAAATCCTTGGAATCAAGCTCCAGAAGAAGCTTTTGGAATTACTAATTCTCCAGAGTCTGCACCAGATGAAGCTGAATATGTCGATGTAACCTTTAAAGAAGGGAAACCAGTTGCCCTTAACGGTAAAGAAATGAAATTGGCTGACCTTATCCAAGAAATGAATGTTATTGCTGGCAAGCATGGTGTAGGACGTATCGACCACGTTGAGAATCGTCTTGTGGGTATCAAGTCACGTGAAATTTATGAATGCCCAGGAGCTATTGCGCTTTTGACAGCTCATAAAGAAATTGAGGACCTAACTTTGGTACGTGAAGTTTCTCATTTCAAACCAATTCTTGAAAATGAATTGTCAAACCTTATCTACAATGCTTTGTGGTTTAGCCCAGCAACACAAGCTATCATTGCTTATATTAAGGAAACACAAAAAGTTGTTAATGGTATCGCTAAAGTAAAACTTTACAAAGGGCATGCTCAAGTAGTAGCACGTCAATCAGCTAATTCATTGTATGATGAAAACTTGGCTACTTACACATCAGCAGATAGCTTTGATCAGGATGCTGCGATTGGATTTATCAAGCTTTGGGGGCTTCCAACACAGGTAAATTCTCAAGTTAACCATCCGTTTGACAATTAATGACAGATTTCATAAGAAAAGCAGGATATGAGAAGGAAAATTCTTAATATCAGATAAAAGTGGACAGGGAGCCACATCTGATACTCTTTTCTTATAACTTATATTATTATCGTTAAGGCGTTCTGAGAGGCGTCACGAGCCTAAATAAACTACGACAGAGATCGAGATTTAGGAAAACAAGTGTCCAGAGAGACAAATTAAGCTAGACAAATACTATCTAGCTTTTTTCATTTAAGTTATTGTGACCTAAGAGGTCGTTGCTTGTTATAAGTATTAAGAAAGGATGGAAGATTATCTCAGTGTAGGGAAATCTTCAAAATAAAACTATGGCAGAAAATCATAAACTATGGGGCGGTCGGTTCGAAGCTAGTCTTGAAAAATGGGTAGAAGAATTTGGTGCTTCAATCTCCTTTGACCAAAAGATGGCAGAGTTTGACCTTAAAGGGTCTATTGCCCATGTCACTATGCTTGGTGAGACAGGAATTATTACCAAAGAGGAAGCTTTACAAATTAAACAGGGATTGGAAGAGCTGCTTGAGGAATATAAGGCTGGTAAACTAGAATTCGATGTTTCCAATGAAGATATTCATATGAATATGGAGAGCCTTTTAACAGCTAAAATTGGACCAGTAGCAGGAAAACTTCATACAGCACGTTCACGTAACGACCAAGTGGCAACGGATATGCACTTGTATCTGAAAGCTAAATTAGTGGAAGTTATTGAGAAGCTTGATAATTTACGTGGTACTTTAGTCAACCTAGCAGACAAACATACCTACACAATTATGCCAGGCTACACCCACTTGCAGCATGCACAACCGATTTCTTTTGGTCACCACTTGATGGCTTATTACAACATGTTTACACGTGATGCCGAACGTTTTGAATTTAATATCAAGCATACGGATATTTCTCCACTTGGAGCTGCTGCACTGGCAGGAACAACTTTCCCAATTGATCGTAATATGACATCTGACTTAATGGGCTTCGCAAAGCCATATAGCAATTCCTTGGATGCTGTTTCTGATCGTGACTTTATTCTCGAATTCTTGTCAAACTCAAGTATTCTAATGATGCATATGACACGTATTTGTGAAGAAATCATTAACTGGTGTTCTAACGAGTTTAAGTTTGTGACTCTATCAGATACTTTTTCAACAGGCTCTTCCATTATGCCTCAAAAGAAAAACCCAGATATGGCAGAACTAATTCGTGGAAAATCAGGTCGTGTCTATGGCAATCTGATTGGATTATTGACTGTGATGAAGTCATTACCTTTAGCCTACAATAAAGATCTCCAAGAAGATAAAGAGGGTATGTTTGATACGGTAGAAACGATTACTGTTGCTATTGATATTCTCGCAGGTATGCTCAATACAATGACTGTTAACGACAAGCATATGGCAGAATCAACAGAGAAAGATTTTTCAAATGCTACAGAGTTGGCTGATTATCTTGCGTCTAAAGGACTTCCATTCCGTGAAGCACATGAGATTGTTGGAAAACTTGTCCTTGAGTGTACCAAAGCTGGTTATTATCTTCAGGATGTTCCTCTCGAACGTTATCAAGGAGTTTCAGATTTAATTGAAGAGGACATCTATGAGACGCTTAAATCTCATACAGCTGTTGAACGTCGTCATTCCCTTGGTGGAACTGGTTTTGACCAGGTTAAATGGCAAATCAAAGAAGCTCAAAAAGCTTTAAAAAAATAAGTCTCTAAGGCCCTAACCATAAGGTTTTGGGCTTTTTTGCTATTTATGATATAATAGTACTAATTTTGAGTTTGGAGTCGCATTTTGAAAAAATCTTATCGCGTTAAGAAAGAGAAAGACTTTAAAGCATTATTTGATGCGGGACACAGTGTTGCTAATCGAAAATTTGTTGTCTACAGTCTGAATCGTGATCTGCCTCATTTTAGAGTAGGTTTGTCGGTCAGTAAGCGTCTTGGTAATGCGGTTACTCGGAATCGGGTAAAACGTCGTCTACGACATGCACTGATGGACATGTCATCTCAGTTAGAACATCAAGATTTTGTCGTTATTGCTCGTAAAGGTGTCGAAGACTTAAGTTATCAAGACATTTATAGCAATCTCGTTCATGTCTTAAAAATAGCAAAGTTATATAAGGATTAGAAAATTATTTTGCTTCTTTACATTGTAGGATAAACTAAGATCATTCCTGATTTTTGAGATAGTCTTAATGAATGGAAGCAAGCAGTTCTTTATCGTATTAAAAAGGAGTTTTTAGTGAAGAAAAAACTTAATATATCTGTTTTAGGTGCAGGAGCTCTCTTGCTTTTGTCCGCGTGTGGACGAAGTGATGTTACAAGTCACTCTACAGGCCTTTGGGAACGTCTCATTTTAATGTTTGGGAAGGCTATTCAAGGGCTCTCATTTGGTGGTTCCATTGGATTAGGGATTATCATCTTCACGATCTTAATTCGTGCGGTAATGATTCCTCTTTATAATCGCCAAATTAAGTCAAGCCGTGAACTACAAGAGTTGCAGCCAGAGTTACGTCGCTTGCAGAGTGAGTATCCTGGACGCGAGAATCGTGAAGCTCTTGCTTATGCACAACAAGATCTTTATAAAGAGCATGGTGTAAATCCTTACGCAAGCTTTGTTCCTCTCTTGATTCAATTTCCTATTTTGATGGCTCTTTATGGAGCGCTCACGCGAGTGCCGGAATTGCGAGAAGGAACATTCCTCTGGGTTGACCTAGGTCAGAAAGACCCTTACTTTATTCTTCCGATTTTGGCGGCTGCTTTCACCTTCCTTTCAACTTGGTTGACAAATAAGGCAGCTAAAGATCGCAGTGCAATGCTTCTTGTTATGAATATCATGCTTCCAATCTTTATTTTCTGGTTTGGAACTCAGATTTCTTCAGGGGTAGCACTTTACTGGGCAGTTTCAAACGCCTTCCAAGTTATTCAGATTTTGGTTTTTAATAATCCGTTTAAAATCATTGAAGAACGTAATCGTTTGGAAGCGGAAGAAAAAGAACGTAAAGCTAAGATTCGTCGTGCCAAGAAAAAGGCGCATAAACGTAAATAAGGAGGCTTATTATGGTTGTCTATTCTGGACGAACAGTCGAACAAGCTATCGAAAAAGGTTTGAAAGATCTTAATTTACCCCGTATGAGGGCTCATATTAAGGTGATTTCTCGTGAGAAAAAAGGTTTTTTAGGGTTCGGAAAGAAGCCAGCTCGAGTTAGCGTTGAACCAATCGATGAAAAACTAGGACACAAAGCGGATTCAAATGCTGTAAAAAGTGTTCCTGAGACTGGTAATCAACAAAATGAATTTGTTACAAGCCCAAAAGAAGATGCGATTGCCTTTAATAAGGTGACAAAGTTCGCTAAGGCTTCAGATAACAAGGAAGTGGCGCAGGAAGTCTCAAAGAGACCGGAAGCTATTGAAACCCTTGTTGAAGAATTATCAGAGAAAAAGAAGGAGCAACCAAAGGCAACAATTATTCCTCTATCTGTTAAGCGAGAGTCATCAGAAGAGGATGTTACAGGATCTACGGTAAGTTCTCTTGGATCCAAACTAGAACCGGTTGCTCAAGTTCAGACTGTGGAAACTTCAGAAGATGCTTTCAGTTCTTTTGTGGCCTCTGAGTTTAGCTCAGACGAATCTTCTGAAAACAATTTAGAAGATGTTCAAGCGGCTGCAGATGATGTTTTATCTTACCTCGAAAAAATTATCTATGAAATGGATGTTGATGCTAGTCTAGAGGTTAGTCACAATCGTCGCAATATTATCATTCAGATTGAAACAGACCAACCTGGTCGTGTGATAGGTTACCACGGTAAGGTTCTTAAGTCATTGCAATTGTTAGCACAAAACTATTTGCATGATCGCCATTCTAAACGCTTTAGTGTGGTTCTTAATGTCCGTGATTACTTAGAGCAACGTACAGAAACTCTGATTGAGTTAGCGGAAAAAATAGCTACAAAGGTAAATGAAACAGGCCGAGAGTATGTGATGGATCCAATGACAAATAACGAACGTAAAATTATCCATAAGACCCTTTCCTTAATTGAAGGCGTTGAAAGTCATTCAGAAGGGGACGATCCTAATCGTTACGTTGTTGTGACAAAAGTATGATTTGGGCTGTGCTTTAGCTTGTAGAAACTAGTCTTGTTTATGGCTAGTTTTTTTTGACAAGAAAAAGTAGACGGTGTATACTTTATTTCAAAAGTAGGCGATGTCTACTTTATCTGAAAGAGGTTTTAAAATGAAACGTAATACCGCTGAATTAAAAGAAAAGTTAATCACAACTGGAATTGAGGAGATAAGAACAAAAGGTATCGATCAATTATCTATGCGAACGGTTGCTCAAAAATGTGGGGTCACCCACGGGGCACCATATAAGCACTTTGAGAATAAAGATGTCTATCTTCAGGCGGTTTTAGAGCATCTATCTGAGTTCTTTCTGAAGTATATGATACAAGGCATAGACTCTTCTCTTAATGCAAGAGCTCAACTAGTATTAATGGGGTGTAACTTTGTGAAATTTGCTCAAAGAGAAACAAATGTTTTTGAGGCCTTGTTTACAAAGTTTCCTTTCAATTATATGGAGTTTACTCAGGAGACCATCTCTGTTAATGCCCATTTACCAGGGTTTGAGCACTTTAAGAGTGTGGTTTTGAAGTTGAAAAGTGAAATGAATATTTTCGGTAGTGAGGCAGGAATATTGGTCCATATCTGGAGTTTTATAACTGGATTGGCCATTTTAGTAAGGAGTCCTATTGGTGATAATTTCAATAGTAACACCATTGAAGAGACTGTTAGTACTATGTTAGACATTTACGTTAAAGGAGCTAAACAGTGAAAACCTTAATTATCTACGCACATCCAAACGAGAAGAGCTACAATGCCTCTATACTAGAGACTGTTAAGGAAAATTTATCGTCTAAACAAGAGTTAAGGGTTCTAGATTTGTATAAAGAGCAGTTTGATCCTATTTTACGCTTTGATACAACACATAAGAGAAGATATCTAGTTCACGATGTAGCTATGAAAGGTTATAGAGATTCAATAACCTGGGCGGATCAGTTAATTTTTATTTTTCCTATTTGGTGGAGTGGCATGCCTGCTATTTTAAAAGGATTTATTGAACGTGTTTTTGTTGCTGGTTTTGCCTATGAAAATACACCTCGTGGATTGGATGGTAAATTGACTGGGAAAGCTTGGATTATTACAACCCACAATACACCAAAGATTATTCTACCTTTAGTACAAGATTATACTCGAGTCCTAAAATCTCAAATTCTAAAACCTTGTGGTATAAAGCCGGTCAAAGTTACCCAAGTTTCACGTATTGAATATATGAGTGACCATAAGCGAAAAGAGGAGCTCAAGAAAATAGCTAAGATAACAAGAACTCTATGAGTCAGTATGATGTAGGATTGATATTATAATCGTCAAATTTAACTGACATTCAGATTTTTGGAGTACTGCTAGAATTTCAAGATATAATAAAATTATTATCTAGGTAATTCTTGACAAGATTAAGCTATTGCTATAAAATAGTATAGTATGTTTAGTAACTGATCAAAAATAGCCGGCTAAACGAATACGAAAATCTATCAGGAGGTATTCAACGTGAAACGTACTTATCAACCAAGTAAAATCCGTCGTCAACGTAAACACGGATTCCGTCACCGTATGTCAACTAAAAACGGACGTCGCGTTCTTGCAGCTCGTCGTCGTAAAGGACGTAAAGTTCTTTCAGCTTAAGACATTATTGAAAGCAACAGTGCTCGAGACTGTTGCTTTTTTGCTGTTTGAACTATCGAATATCGCAAAGTAAAAGATTAGGGATAGCGATTTTAGAAATAAAGCTGACAATTTTATCAATTTTTGATAAACTAAAGCGGTTGTGATTAATTATCACTTACTTAAAAAACTTAGGACTGTTTTTCCTAATGTAAGGAGTATAAATGACTGATTTTCCTATTAAATATCGTCTTATAAAGAAAGAAAAACATACAGGAGCACGTTTGGGTGAGATAATCACGCCTCACGGAACCTTCCCGACACCGATGTTCATGCCTGTAGGTACCCAAGCTACAGTAAAAACACAATCTCCGGAAGAGTTAAAACAAATGGGCTCAGGAATTATTTTGGCCAATACCTATCATTTGTGGTTAAGGCCAGGTGATGAGCTTGTTGCTAAAGCTGGAGGGCTTCATAAATTCATGAATTGGGATCAAGCGATTCTTACAGATAGCGGTGGTTTCCAAGTATATTCATTGGCCGAAAAACGAAACATCTCGGAAGAAGGTGTAACTTTTAAAAATCACCTTAATGGAAGTAAGATGTTTTTGTCTCCTGAAAAAGCTATCTCGATTCAGAACAATCTCGGTTCAGATATTATGATGAGTTTTGATGAATGCCCTCAATTTTACCAACCATACGATTATGTGAAAAATTCTATTGAACGTACAAGTCGTTGGGCAGAACGAGGTCTAAAAGCACATCGTCGTCCACATGATCAAGGCCTTTTTGGAATTGTACAAGGAGCAGGTTTTGAAGACCTTCGTAGACAGTCTGCACATGATTTGGTTTCCATGGATTTCCCAGGTTATTCAATTGGAGGTCTCGCAGTAGGAGAAACTCATGAAGAGATGAATGCAGTTCTAGACTTTACAGTTCCGTTGCTTCCTGAAGATAAACCACGCTATCTCATGGGTGTAGGTGCACCAGATAGTTTAATTGATGGTGTTATTCGTGGAGTTGATATGTATGATTGTGTGTTACCAACCCGAATTGCTCGTAACGGAACTTGTATGACTAGTCGAGGACGTCTTGTGGTAAAAAATGCGGCGTATGCAGAAGATTTTAGCCCTATAGATTCTGAGTGTGATTGTTATACATGTAAGAATTACACACGTGCTTATGTGAGACATTTGCTGAAAGCAGATGAAACGTTTGGCATTCGTCTGACAAGTTATCATAATCTCTACTTCTTGGTAAATTTAATGGCAAAAGTACGACAAGCTATTATAGATGATAATTTACTTGAGTTCCGCCAAGACTTTATAGAAAAGTATGGTTACAATGCAAGTAAGAGAAATTTTTAATAAGATATTTAGCAGTACAAAATGTACTGTTTTTTTACAATTTTTTCTAAAAAACATATTGACAAGCTGAAATTGAGATGATAAGATATAAAAGTCGTCTTAACGGGGCTGACACTAACTTGAAAAGGTTCCAAAAACTTAAAAAAGTTATTGACAAGACAGTTAAGAGATGATATTATAAATAAGCTGTTTCGGAAGAGACGGCGAACACGAGAAGTGA
>OGFP01000363.1_pt1 | contig 20730 bp, 14 predicted proteins | sample 1570971 | NCBI WGS metagenome assembly OGFP01 (sample SAMEA2582033, study PRJEB24529) | metagenome | biome: Human gut stool | place: China | collected 2011 | reverse complement strand
CTGTAGCTAGCGTTCATCCTGAGCCAGGATCAAACTCTACATTGTAAAATATTTTCTACTGCTGACAACTAAGCCGAACTAAGCCTTTTTAAGCCTAACTAAGCATGTTGAAAGCATTTGTTTGTATCTGTTCAGAACGAGCTTCCTTATTATTGAAGTTTTAACCTTATATAAGATTAACGGTTCGTATTTTACCCAAGTCTGTGCATTATAAATAATGTAAGACTTGCTTCTTGTACTACTTGTCTGTTTATGTAAATCTTTTCAAAGAACTCTTTTCTTTCGCTTCCTACCCCGACGTTTATCTCGTTGTTAGCTCGATTATTTCGTTTGATACAAACTTTCGCCATGGCATAACTGAAGCAAGCTTCGTTCTGCTCATTTGGCTTATCAAGTTCGTTCTCGAAAGCGGATGCAAAGGTATAACAAAAAACAATACCGTGCAAGTGTTTTGACGAAAAAGTTTCAAAAAAGTTAAGTTTTTAGGCTCAATTTGACTTAAATCAACGAAAACGGGCGGATTTCGAGGGTTAAACGCCTAAAATAAGGGTATGGATGTAATGGTAGTGTTTTGTGAGGGCTTTGGGATAAAGGTGTATATGTTGTGGCTGATTGATGTAAAAGCATAAGAAGTGTGGCGGATGGCGGACGAAATCCAATCGGATGGCGGACGAAATCCAATCGGGTGGCGGACGGAATCTGATCGGATGGCGGACGGAATCTGATCGGGCGGCGTACGGAACACGATGACAGAAGTTGAGGTTTCGGGCAACGGAAGTTGGGAGGTTGTATTATATATATTACTGAACTTTCGCAAGTTCAGAGAATTCAGTAGTTAAAGGAGTTAAGAAGTTCTTGCAAGCAAGCGGCAAAGCCGAGCGAAGCCAAATGCTTTTAATGCTGTAAATCAAGCAAAACAACTAATGGCTTCGCTCGGCTTTGCCGCTTGCTCGCAAGAACTCCTTAGCGACCGAAGGGGGCGAGAACTCCTTAACTTCTTAACTACTTTCGCTTGCGAAACTTGAATATATTATAATGTGTAGGGGGAATTGGTGCGAAAAAGGGGTTGATTTGCCGATAAAATCTTGCACACTATGAGAATTTTGTGCATAAAATAAAAGTATTTTGCGATAAAGATGCAGTTTTTTGCACACTTTTATTGGTGGGTGTGCAAAAAGTTATACCTTTGCAGTCGGAAATGGCAAAAAGATTGTGCATAAGTGTGCAGAATATTCCATTAGAGTTCACTAACAAGGATAATATACATTATATAATAATAGAACATTATGTCTTTTAACTTACTGAAAGGAAAGCGCGGTATCATCTTCGGCGCATTGAACGACGCATCTATTGCGTGGAAAGTAGCAGAACGTGCCGTTGAGGAAGGCGCACAGATTGTATTAACCAATACTGCGGTGGCTTGCCGCATGGGTACAATCGACGAACTCGCCAAGAAGACCGGCGCAGTAATAATCCCGGCAGATGCGACATCTGTAGAGGATTTGACCAACCTCTTTGTGCAGGCACAGGAGGCTCTGGGTGGCAAGATCGACTTCGTGCTGCACTCGTGCGCTATGAGTGTGAATATGCGCAAGAAGCGTACATACGATGATCTTGACTATGGTTTCTTGAACAAGACCCTCGACATCTCTGCAATTTCGTTCCATAAGATGCTTCAGGCAGCCAAGAAGCTCGACGCTCTGTCGGAGAACGCTTCGGTGCTGGCTCTGACTTACGTGGCTTCTCACCGTACATTCTTCGGCTACAACGATATGGCGGATGCCAAGTCGCTGTTGGAGTCGATCGCTCGCAGCTTCGGCTACATCTACGGTCGCGAGAAGGGCGTGCGCATCAACACCATCTCTCAGTCGCCTACGTTCACCACAGCGGGCAGTGGCATCAAGGGCTTCGACGGTCTGTACGACTTCTCTGACCGCATGTCGCCTCTGGGCAACGCAAGCGCTGACGAGTGCGCAGACTATTGTGTTGTGATGTTCTCTGACCTGACAAAGAAGGTGACGATGCAGACTCTGTTCCACGACGGCGGCTTCTCGAGCATGGGTATGTCGCTGCGCGGTATGACACAGTACAACAAGTCGTTCCTCGACGAGAACCGCGACGAGCAGGGCAACATTATCTACGGATAAGCGATTGTTCTACGGATAAACAACAGACATGAGCCGTACCAATAATGCGACGGCTTACGCAGAAACAATAAAAAAGCGAGTAGCAGAGGTTGTGAAGCCTCAGCTACTCGCTTTTTCTATTTTATCAATGCAATACGTTCTATTAACGTCAATGCAATACATTCTATTAACGTCAATACAATACGTCTATTCGTACAACAACACAGATTTATTTAGCTACCGCTATACGCGCCTCCTGCAGCACACCGTCCATGAATGTGTCGGGGTTCACCTTCTTCAGCGTGCTCTTCATCTCGTCGATGATTGATATGCAGGTTTGCTTCTCGTTATCGGTGAGCAGTTTGCTGTGCTCTCGGCACAGACGTGCTATCTTGACAACGATGCCCGTCTGCAGCGTCTTCGCATCGGCATCCTTTATGGCATCGAGGAAGGCAGCGCGCAGATTGCCGAACTGGAGCATGAAGTCGATGTCGGTCTTCACCTCGTTATTTATAGCCGAAGGAAACGAGCGCGAATTGAAGACACGCACATTGCCGTCGTTGTCGTACGTGGTTGTGGTCACGCCGTTGTCGTCGAGGACTGTCTGCGTGCGCAACGAGGTGCCCTTATTAAGCGACTTCAGTGCGCCTCTGACGCCCGACTTGAACTCTTTAAAACGAGCAGGCATCACGCCATAGATGTGATAGTAGTAGCAATGGTACTTGTTGCTCTCCTTGAACCACACAGCCAGATAGGCATGACGGCGCATGGAGTCGGCGGCATCCTTGAAGCACAGACCGTAGTAGACGTGCGATTTGTGAGCACCCAGCTCTACGCTGTATTCGTTGTTGGCTCCATATTCATACAGACGGTTGCTGGCGAGCGAGCTGCTGCCCGGCTTCTTGATGAACACATCGTAGGCGTCGGACTTCGCCAGTAGCAGTTCCTTCTCTATCTGTGCGAAGAGTTTCTTCTTTTTCGCAGGAACGGTGAACTCGGTGAACTTGCAATAGCTCACGCCGCTATCGGCGCAAACGACATTGTAGTCGGAATTGGACAGCACTTCGGTAGAAGGATCGTTCAGCACAATCTTGAACACCTTTTCGATATTACTCTGCGCAGAAGCCGCAAACGCCTGCACTAAGAATATTGCCATTATTAAAATCTGTCTCATACGTAATATATTTACAGGGTTGTTTGTTATGTTTTCTTTATTATGGGTTATTGCTGTATGCTGTTGCCCGTGGCTTCCGACTCGTACTCGTCAGCCTCAGCGTCGTCAGTTTCGAACAGTTCCATAGCCTGAAGCTCGAGCTGATTGATCTCTGCCGACTGGTTGGCATTTATAGCATGAAGCAGGATGTCGGCTTGGCGCACAGCCTCCTCTATATCGGTGGAGTCGGCACGGGTGGATGCGCTCCTGTCAGCCTCAGCCACATACACCTTCGGCGGACGTGGCTGCCAGTAAGGGCGAAGAGACTTGTGCAAACGCCGTTTCTCGGGCTGCTGCTTCACGCTGTCTGCGAGAATACGCTGCGGTTGTTCGGCGGAAATGCTGTCGGCGATAGAATCGGCAGGCACAAGGCGAGCGGCTTGCTGAGCCAACGGCGCGCCCGACGACTGGCCAGACGGCGTATTGTCGGGAAGCAGCGCCGAAACAACAAACACAAGCACAGCAACGGCAGCAACTGATGCCACCCAAAGCAAAGTATTGCGCAGCGTGAAGCGCTGCGCGGTCGGAGCTGCAGTTTCATTCAGCAGGTCGTTCCCTACCTGTTCTGGAGCAAACATGCAGAACATCTCTCTATATGCGCTCCAGTCGGCGGCAGATATAGCGTCAGGTCGGTCGGCATCGGTAGCCGTGCAGAAGAAATCAGCCAATGCGGTCTCCTCCTCAACGGTAGTGGCACCGTCCATGTAACGCTTCAGAAGTGATATTATTTGTCGGTCTGTCATGTTCTGTTCCTTTCCTTTATCTGATTGAATAGTTTTCGTCGTGCCGAGGAGAGCATCGTCGCCACCGAATCCTTGCTGATGCCTAATATGGCGGCAATCTGCTCATTGGTGCGGTGCTCGGTCTGACGCAGCCTCATTACCTGCATCTCGCGCGGCGGCAACTGCTCTATGCGCTGACGCAGCCATTGCTCGTTCTCTTTCCATTCGAGCTGACTCTCGGGAGTATTGTTGTCCGACTCCTGCTGCAAAAGCCAGGACGTGTGCGCCTCATCGCCGCTGATGCTTGTCGGGCGCTGCCGTCGCAACATGTCGATAGCCACATTGCGAGCTATGACAGCCGCAAGGCGAGCGGCATGGGCTGTGTCGCGGAGAGAGTCGTGCACAGCCCAAAGCCTAAGCATCGCGTCGCTTGCCGCATCGTCCGCATCATCGGCACGCGCAAGATAGCGGCGGGCATAGCCTTGAGCTATGTTGCGCAGTTGTGGCGACATCTGTTCAAACTGTATTTGGTTCACGGTAGTCGGGTATTCGTTAGCAATATTCTATTGTTACACGCCTTAACTCTGGCGTGACACGCATTACGGACGGGCGTTGATGACACCATCGGGTGTGTTCTGTCTGCACGAATTGTAAGTATCGCCTGTTACGTTCACATTACTGCCCATGTTGAGCAGTTTATCGTACTTCAACATACTGTCGTTTATCTTGCCCGAACCTAAGACATAGTTTTTATAGTTGCCGGCTTTACCCGAAACAGAGATGCGACCAGAGCCGGTAAGCGTACAATTAAGATTGGCAGCCTTGCTTGTTCGGCAGTTGATTGTGCCCGAACCTGCCATCGTCAGTCCTACATAATCAGCCTTCACATCGTCGACAAAGATAGTGCCCGAGCCTGCGTTGTTAAAGTTGGCATGACTGGCTACTACCTGGCTCACGGCAATCTTGCCCGAACCTGCCTGATTGAACGTGACAGCCGTCGACTTCATCTTGCCAACAACAATCTGTCCGCTGCCACTCATATTGAACACTCTCACGTCCGGTGCTTTTACGTGCACAACAACGCTGCGTCTGTCCGACGAATCGGAAGTTTCGACATACACATTGCCAATGACCTTGCCATACTTTGAGATGTTCAGATCCGAACCATTGCTCCCTACGCGTATCCGGTCGAATGCTGCGGCGTCGCCCACAAGGCTCACTTCATACGTACTACCCTGCTCGTACACCACTTTAATCGAACCAACAACGTTTATCACGCTGAAAGGTTTCACGCTCAGCTTCTTCTCGCTCCTCTCAGCTCCGTATACCGACGCGGTAAGCACGAGCATCGCAGCCGTCAACATCAAAACAAACTTTCTCATAAGATTATCTCCTATCTATTTAAGTTGCACATTATATATATGTATAGGTAAGTGCTGAAAGAAGACCTCAGCGCCCTACCCTTTCTATAAACAATAACGCAAGAAAGGGAAATTCTAAATATGCGGACGCCGCATTTAACACATATTTAACATGTTTCAAATTAATAAAGCGTAATTTGAACCGAACAAGCAAGGCTTTGCTTTGTGACTATCAATAAAATATCGTAACTTTGTAAGCAACAATATATCAACTTGTTTTTATCCTAAGACTTACATACAACTATGAAATCGTTAAAAGAATTATACAGAATAGGCAAAGGCCCGTCGAGCAGTCACACAATGGGACCGCAGAAGGCTGCACAGACCTTCGCTGCACACAACAAGGATGCGAAATCGTTCGAGGTGACACTATACGGCAGTCTGGCAGCAACGGGCAGAGGTCACATGACCGACGTAGCCATCGACGAGGTGCTGCGCCCCATCGCTCCGCTGAGCATCGTGTGGCAGCCTAAGGTGTTCCTGCCTTATCACCCGAACGGCATGAAGTTCGTAGCGTTCGATGCCGAAGGCAACCGCATGAACGAGTGGATATGCTACAGCGTAGGCGGCGGCGCACTGTCGGAAGGCGAGAAGAGCCGCTGGTTCAACAACAAGCGCGAGGTGTATCAGAAGAACACGCTGCACGAGATACAGCAGTGGTGCGAGAATCACGGACGCGGCTACTGGGAGTACGTTGACGAGTGCGAGGACGAAGACATCTGGGATTATCTGATGAACGTTTGGCGTGCCATGCAGGAGTCTGTAGAACGCGGCATCGACCACGAAGGCGCACTGCCCGGTCCGCTGAAACTGCCACGCAAGGGTCCAATCTACTACGTGAAGGCGAGCGGCTACAAGCAGTCACTGCAGTCGCGCGCTTTGGTTTACGCCTACGCCCTCTCGGTGAGCGAGGAGAACGCATCGGGTGGCACCATCGTCACCGCCCCCACCTGCGGTTCGTGCGGCGTATTGCCAGCCGTGCTCTACCACCTTGCAAAGGGACACAAGTTCAGCGACACACGCATTCTGCACGCTCTCGCCACAGCCGGCATCTTCGGCAACGTGGTGAAGCAGAACGCCTCAATCTCGGGTGCCGACGTAGGCTGCCAGGGCGAGGTAGGCGTAGCGTGCGCCATGGCTTCTGCAGCTGCCTGCCAGCTGTTCGGTGGCAGTCCGTCGCAGATAGAATATGCAGCCGAAATGGGACTGGAGCATCACCTCGGCATGACGTGCGACCCGGTGTGCGGATTGGTACAGATACCATGTATCGAGCGCAACGCCTTCGCCGCAACTCGCGCTCTCGATGCCAACCTCTATGCGTCGTTCTCCGACGGAACACACAGCGTGTCGTTCGACCGCGTGGTGAAGGTAATGAAGCAGACCGGCCACGACCTGCCGTCGCTCTACAAGGAGACAAGTACGGGCGGACTGGCACAGGCTTACGAGCAGCACATGCGCAAGTTGGCGGAGCAAGCAAACTCGAACGAAGAGGATATCAGTAAGTTTGGATACAATTAAGCAGTTCCTGTTGAGAACTGCTTAAGTTGAGAGTTGAGAATTGAGAGTTATGATTACCATTGCAAAAATCTCATGATTTAAACGTTAGCAATAAAACAAATCATAACTCTCAACTCTAAACTCTCAATTCTCAACTATAACAATCTGCGGTGTGCGTAGTGCTGGCTTCAGCTCGCCACCGATATAATAAACGCCGAGCCGTGTGGGCACAGCCTGTGCCCCTGCTCGTGCGAGAGCCTGATTGGCGAACGTCGTAGTGAGCCATTGCCCTGCGACAGCATCAAAGACATAAAGATTACCACTGAATTTATACCAACCGATTGGCTGCTTGAGGTAATCGTCCTTCTTCACACACTCATATCTACCGCTGATTGCATCGAGAAATATCGTGCGGTTCACGCCGCCTGTTGCGTACAAGCGGTTGCCGTTCGCCCACGCAATACCACCCGAGAGTGTCATCTCCTCGCCATCAGCAGAGCGCGGAGCAGACAGAACGCCCCACTCCTTCGTGCGTATGTCGTAGACATAGCCATCGGTGTGTACCTTGCTTTGCTCGCCATCGGCATAGAAACCTCCCCAAACGTACACCTTATTATTATAAGCAGCGGCTACGGGCTGCACACGTGGCGAGCCAGGGACAGAGAGTTGATCAGCGTATACGACTTGAGCAATCGAGTTTGCACCTTGGTTGGTGACGTTTGAGTCGAGCTGATAGCGCAGGACACCGGCAGACGGCTTGCCATTCTGATTGCCGCCAACAACGAATACATCTGTTCCGGCAAGCGCCACAGCCATGTTGTCCACCGTAGCAGACAGGTCGGCAAGACGGTTAAGCTCAATGCCTGTGCCGGCAGCGTTCAAGTGTACACTGTAAACCGAGGCAAGCGAGTGGTCGTTGTTGTTGCCACCGATGAAGAGCAGACTGTCGCCACTCGCAACCGTTGCGCCATACGCAGCCGGCTCGGGCAGGAAACCCACCAAGCGCCATTGCAGTGCCTCGCGGTCTATGCGTGCTGCATACACACCAGCGTAATACTTTTTCGGCTTACCTGCTTCGGGGAAGTTGCAACCGCCAGCCATAACGAGATAATCACCTATCTGACCGGCATAACATGCCGACACACCGAGCGAATAACCTGGTTCGGCAGAGGGAAAACCAACAACGCTATGCACGTGCTGCGCAGAGAGAGACAATGCGGTAGAAAGAAAAAGGAATAAGGATAGAAGTCGGTTCATAAAACTATAAATTAAATGGAGGCTGCATCAATACAAGAAAATGGCTACGGCAAGAATGCCGTAGCCTCCTTATAATGCAATTAAGTGGGTGCGTGGGTATGGCAGGATGCCATACCCTCCTATGATTATGCTTCGAGCTTTTTCAAGATCTCCTGACAGAGCATGTAGCCCTTGATCATCATACGCGGAATGTGGAACGGACCCTTGTAGAGGTTGCCCTTAGCCGGCTGTGCCACTGTTCCGTCGCGATGCAGATAGCCGTACCACTCGCCGTACTCGGCATCGGGGAAGTGGGCGTATGTCCACTCGCTGATGCGCTCGTGACGGTAGAGATACTTCTCGTCGCCGGTTCCGAGGTAAGCGTAGAGCGAAGCGATGATGGTCTCGCACTGCGGCCACCAGAACTTCATGTCCTGCGAGTAGTCCTGCGATGGCAGGTTCTTGCAGTCGCGGAAGTTGATGATGCCGCCGTACTGCTTGTCCCAGCCCCAGTCCCATGACCAGTCGAACACCTGCAGAGCCAGGTCGAACATCGGCTTGTCCCAGCCGCGCAACTTAGCCTCCTCCATGATGAACCAAGAGGTCTCGATGCAGTGGCCAGGGTTGATGGTACGAGTCATGTTGGTGTCGATGAACTCGCCGTTCTCGCCTACTGTCTCGAGCAGACACTTGAACTCCGGATGGATGAAGTACTTCTTCAACTTCTCTATCGACTCGTCAATCTGCTGAGTGAGTTTCGGATCGTCCACAACCTTGCGGATGCAAGAGCCTACGTTGATGAGAATCATGACGATGCTATGACCCTGCAACTTCACGTCAGCCTCGAACTTAGCAGGCAGGAAGCCCGGTGTAGCGAGGAAGCGCTGTGTGTCTTCAAACACCTGGATGGCGCGCTTTGCCCAGTGCTGGTCGCCTGTAGCGAGAGCGTACTCCGACATCGCGATTGCGGCGAAAGTCTCTGAGAACACGTAGCGGCGCTTGCGCAGTGGTTTGCCCTCAGCAGTCACAGAGAAGTACATGTGTCCCTGCTCGTCGAAACAGTGCTTCTCGATGAACTCGAGTGTAGACTTGGCAGCGTCGAGCCACTCCTGGTTCTTCTCTACATTGTTATAAGCGAATGAGCAAATGAAGGCGAAGCGACCCTGAAACCACACTGATTTTGTTGTATCCATCAGCGATCCGTCGCGGTTGACGCATGTGTACACGCCACCGTTCTCGCGGTCTAAGCCGTACTCCATCCAGAACGGCATGATATTCTCGGTGAGGTCTTTCTTGTAAGACTCAGCCCACGACTTGATATATTCTTTTACGTTCATTTCTTTATGGTTGAAATGTTGTTATGTTGACGGGTTGACATTAGAACTGATTAGCACGCTCGAAGAATCCAATCTCCTCAAGTTCCTTCTTCATCTGAGCCTCTTCCTCGTCAGTCATGTTGCGGAACGGCACACGGTTCGGTCCGAGATCGAAGCCGAGGAGCTTCATGATTCGCTTTCCGCCCACGATGTTGCCGCGGAAGTGGCAGATGACGTTGATAACCTCCTGAGAGAAGTTCTGCTTCTCACGAGCAGTCTCGATGTCGCCGCGGTTCCATGCGTCGATGATGCCCACAAGCTCACGACCGTTGTAGTTGGTTGTGCCGCCGATGCCGCCACGAGCACCGCCCTGAGCAAGGCTCGGGAGGATTGTCTCGTCCTGTCCGTGGAGCATGTCGAACTTGCCACCACCGTAGAGACGGCACTGGTTGTACTCGTAGAGTGCCTCGTAAGTGTACTTGATGCCTGCGAAGTTCTTGATGCGTCCGTCGACAGCCTTCAAGAGGTCTACCATCGGCAGGAATGCGCCATTGAACGCAGGGATATGATAGTAGTAGAACGGCAACTCAGGAGCAGCGTTCGCGATAGTCTCGCAGTACTCCACGAGTTCTTCGATGCGACCAATCTTTGGGAACGGAGGTGCCATCGAGCCGATACCCCATGCACCAATCTTCTGAGCGTGCTCGGCAAGGCGCACACTCTCGCGCAGGCAGCAGCTGCCTACGTGCACAATAACCTTGAAGCCCTCGGGAGCAACACTCACCCAACGCTCTGCCAACTGCATACGCTCCTCGGTGGTGAGCATATATCCCTCGCCAGACGATCCGTTGATGAACACGCCCTTCAAGCCATTCTTCTGCAACATCTTTGCATAAGCCTCGATTGGTTCGAGATTAACGTCACCATTTGCATAGAACGGTGTAAACGGTGCGTCGATAAGTCCTACGATTTTTTCCATAGTCTTGTTTATTTTAATTGATTATTAATTTATTGTTTTCAATTAAGAGATGAAAAGTTATTGAGTATTCTCACCACCTCAACATCTCACCACCTCAACATTTATTCAACATTGTCTGATGTTGGGCGTAAGCACGCCAACTGCAACACGAGTGCCACGATGACGATGCCACCGAGCACAGCGAAGCCCATGCCCAGATTGCCACCGTCAGTCCACTTGCCGAGCAGATGCGTAACGGCAGCGCCTGCGAACACGCCCACCATATTCATGATGCCGTAAGCCGTAGCACGATACTTAGCCGAGATAATCTGGCAGAGTATAGGCATATTGTTAGCGTCGAACATGCCGAAGCCGATGCCGAACAGCATTCCGGCACCCACTACCGCCACTACGCTATGGCCGAAGCCGAGCAGAACGAGTGCTGGGATAGTCATGCCCAAGCCGATGGCACTGGTATAGATACGTCCGCGTATGTTGCGGAGCACCCATTTGTCTGACAACACGCCACCGAGGAGCACGCCCACGAACGATGACGCAGCGATGGTGATGGTAGACATCGGACCAGCCTGCGCCATGTCCAGACCGAGACTGTCGGCGAAGAGCGTAGGCAGCCAGTTCTTAGTAGCCCAACCCGGGAGGCTCGGCACAGCGAAGTAGATGAGTATCACCCAGAACGCCCATGTGGAGAGCACTACGCTGAGTCCGCGCCAAAGGCTCTCCTTCTTCATCAGCGTTGCAGGATTGGGCGAAGCTGCGACAGCAGCCACAGCCTTCGGTTTGTCGTGCAGAAGCAGTGCAAGTACCACCGAGTAAGCGATGCCGATGATGCCGAACCAGTAGAAGGTGCTATGCCATGAGAAGGTGGCAGCGATAGTAGCACCAAATCCGCCCACCGCCTGACCCACGTACAGACCCGTCATGTGTATACCGATAGCCAGCGAGCGCGACTTGCCCTCATGCCAATCGGCAATGAGCGACAATGCGGAAGGTATATACAACGCCTCGCTCACGCCCATCAGCGCACGCAACCAATAGAGCTGTGTGAAGTCGGACGCGTAGCCCATGAGGTACGTGACGGCTGACCATACGAACAGACTGCCCACAACGAGCTTCTTACGACTCACACGATCGGCAACAACACCTGCGAACGGACTCACGAGACCATAAATCCAGAGGAACACAGCCATGAGCGCGCCGAAAGCCTCAGCCTTCTGTAGCTCCACAATATCGAGCTTCATTGCGTCCTGCATGGTTGAGAGCATCTGACGATCCATATAGTTGAGCAATGCCACCACCCAAAGCAGTGCCACTACGAGCCACGGATAGAACTTTTTGTTTTTCATTTTGATAGAGATTTGTTTTTAGTTGTTTGTTTTTCAAGTTTAAGGCTGCACTCCGTAGCTGAATGCGGGGCGCAGCCTATCTTATTCAATGCAAAAGTATCACTTTTTTTCTACACGACAAAACAGAACGTGTGCTTAATTGTGTTTTCCAGCCTCACGCTTTGCAATTTCCTCGTTTGCCTTATCACATGCGTATGCTGAGTCGTGCGCCTTATTGTCTTCATCGTAGTAGACGGTGCGATAGGTAGTACCTCCTCCGCCACTACTACTGGGTGCGGGCATTGCGTACAGAACGAAGCATATTATGCCGCCGACTATCAATATCTGGATAATCAGTTTGAAGATAACAACAATCAGACCCCATACGGCTACGATGCAACCGAGTATATAGACAATAGTGAAGAGCGTAAGCAGTATGCCCCACTTCTTACTCTTCATAAGCTCGATGTTGCGCTTCAACGAGAGAAAGACACCAATACCCAATGCCAAAAGGAAAGAAACGAGTATTAAGAGCGTTTCAATCCATCCGCCCAAACCTAAGAACTCGCATATGAGAGCAGAAGCTATCAGCACGGGGAATGCAGCAAGCATACTTATGAGTGCTGGTTTTACGGAGATACCATCTTGCACGTCGCCATCAAAGGCTTCGCCCAAGATGACAGGCTCGTAGAACTTGATGCTCATAACCTGATAGAACACTATCAAGCCGAACGGAATGATGCGCAGCAACGAACCAAAGAAGCCATAACGGTTCTTGTCGCACCACCAGAAGCAGTCGGATCCCAATACGCTGTAAGCCCATATCTCAATCAGCGTGCCAACCATGATACATGCGGGTATTGCCACCACGGCTATCGAGCGTATCTTCTTGCTCCTTGTAGCCAAGATGTTGAGCACCATAACGCCGAGGAACAACAACGCTATTATAATATAAGGTATAATAGAATAGAAGATGCGGCCCTGTATGGTATGTGCCAACTCGTCCGACTTCGTCAGCACCTTGTCCTCTACACCCTCCGGGTTGTCCTTACTGAACACAAGGTTCTCGCTAAGCGTGCAGTATTTCTTGCCGTCTTTCTGTATTACGGCATATCCAATGGAGCCTCCCGTATCAATCACACCCTTGTCGTAGAATTTATCCACGCCTTCTACCTGGTCGCCATCGTGCAGATAGAACACGAGTTTCTCGCCCTTACTGTAGTAGGTGTCCTCTGAGCGGATTGTCTCCACAACATCATATACAGCAACAGAGTCGCCACGTAGACACTTAACGTCGTACTTCTGCGCACTTGCCGCTACGACATATAGCAGCAGCAACATCAATAGGTTAATTGCTTTCTTCATAAGTTTTGTTGGTTTTTGGTTTATTAGTTGTGTTTATTAGTTGCGTCTTTTCACTTCTACAAATATAGTAATAAATACTCAGACTGTGCAACTTAAACCAAACAAAAAGTCCCGAAACCGAATAAAAATGCCCGTTTGCTGACATATTGTCACCGAAAACAACTAAAACAGCCGTTCGTAACGACATATTGTCACATATATAACGTTGGAATATAGTTTGTGTAATGGTTTATAGAAAACAAGAAAACAAAAAGAAAGGAGAACGATATGACATTCGACAAATTCACAATCAAAGCACAAGAGGTTGTTCAAGAGGCATTGAACACCGCACAGCGCAGTGGTCAGCAGAGCATCGAGCCGATGCACTTGCTGAAGGCTCTGCTTGTGAAGGCTAAGGACGTTACGACCTTTATCTTCCAGAAGCTTGGCGTGAATGCCATGCAGGTGGAGAGCGTTGCCGACGCCGAGCTGCAGCGTCTGCCGCGCGTTCAGGGCGGACAGCCTTATCTTTCTAACGATACCAACGCCGTGCTGCAGCGTGCACAGGACTTCGCTACGAAGAACGGCGACGAGTTTACGAGCGTAGAGCCTATTCTGCTCGCTCTCTTGCAGGTGAACTCTACGGCGAGTCGCATCCTTAAGGACGCAGGCATGACCGAGGCTGACACCGTGAAAGCTATACAGGAGCTGCGTCAGGGCGAGAAGATACAGTCGCAGTCGGCTGACGAGAACTTCCAGAGCCTCGAGAAGTACGCCAAAAACCTCGTTGAGGAGGCGCGCCAGGGCAAGCTCGACCCCGTTATAGGTCGTGACGAGGAGATACGTCGCGTGCTGCAGATTCTCTCGCGACGTACTAAGAACAACCCGATATTAATAGGTGAGCCGGGTACGGGTAAGACTGCCATCGTGGAAGGCTTGGCAGAGCGCATCGTGCGCGGCGACGTGCCCGAGAACCTTAAGGACAAGCAGCTCTACTCGCTCGACATGGGCGCACTCGTAGCCGGAGCCAAGTACAAAGGCGAGTTCGAGGAGCGTCTGAAGAGCGTCATCAAGGAGGTGACCAACGCCGACGGTCGCATCATCCTCTTCATCGACGAGATTCACACGCTCGTTGGTGCAGGCGGTGGCGAAGGTGCTATGGACGCTGCCAACATCCTCAAACCGGCACTTGCGCGTGGCGAGCTGCGCAGCATCGGTGCTACGACGCTCAACGAGTATCAGAAGTACTTCGAGAAGGACAAGGCTCTGGAGCGCCGTTTCCAGACCGTAATGGTCGACGAGCCTGACGAGCTTTCGGCTATCTCCATACTTCGTGGTCTGAAGGAACGCTACGAGAACCACCACAAGGTGCGTATACAGGACGATGCCTGCATAGCTGCCGTGAAGCTTTCGGAGCGTTACATCTCCGACCGCTTCCTGCCCGACAAGGCCATCGACCTCATGGACGAGGCGGCTGCAAAGCTGCGCATGGAGCGCGACTCTGTGCCCGAGGAACTCGACGAGATTACGCGCCGACTGAAGCAGCTCGAGATTGAGCGCGAGGCTATCAAGCGCGAGAACGACACCGAGAAGATTAAGCAGCTCGACAAGGACATCGCCGAACTGCGCGACCAGGAGAAGGCGTTCCGCGCTAAGTGGGAAAGCGAGAAGGGCTTGGTGAACAATATTCAGCAGGACAAGCAGCAGATGGAGCAGCTGAAGTTCGAGGCGGAGCGTGCCGAGCGCGAGGGCAACTACGAGCGCGTGGCTGAGATACGCTACGGCAGACTGAAGGCTCTTGAGGAGGACATCCGACAGATACAGAACCAGCTGAAGTCGACGCAGGGCGGCAACGCCATGATACGCGAGGAGGTGACAGCCGACGACATAGCCGAGGTGGTAAGCCGCTGGACGGGAATACCCGTTACGCGCATGATGCAGAGCGAACGCGAGAAGCTGCTGCACCTTGAGGAGGAGCTGCACCGCCGCGTCATCGGACAGGACGAGGCTATCAAAGCCGTGAGCGACGCCGTAAGACGTTCGCGTGCCGGACTGCAGGACCCGAAGCGACCTATCGCTTCGTTCATATTCCTCGGCACGACGGGTGTGGGCAAGACGGAGTTGGCAAAGGCTCTCGCCGAATACCTGTTCAACGACGAGACGATGATGACGCGTATCGACATGAGCGAGTACCAGGAGAAGTTCAGCGTATCTCGACTCATCGGTGCGCCTCCAGGATACGTAGGCTACGACGAGGGCGGTCAGCTGACGGAGGCTGTGCGCCGCAAACCTTACTCTGTCGTACTCTTTGACGAGATAGAGAAGGCTCACCCCGACGTCTTCAACATCCTCTTGCAGGTGCTCGACGACGGCAGACTCACCGACAACAAGGGCCGCACCGTCAACTTCAAGAATACCATCATCATCATGACTTCAAACCTTGGCAGCCAATACATACAGGCTCAGTTCGCCGGCATCACGCCCGAGAACCGCGACCATGTCATCGGCGACACTAAGGAGAAGGTGATGGAGATGCTGAAGAAGACCATCCGCCCCGAGTTCCTCAACCGTATCGACGAGACTATCATGTTCCTGCCGCTCACGAAGGAGGAGATTGCGGAGGTTGTAACGCTGCAGATGAACGCCGTGAAGAAGATGCTGGAGCCGCAGGGCTTCACGCTCAACGTCACGCCGGCAGCCATCGGCTACCTCGCCGACGAGGGCTTCGACCCGGAGTTCGGTGCACGCCCAGTGAAGCGCGCCATACAGCGCTGCGTGCTCAACGACCTCTCGAAGAAGATTCTTTCGGACGAGGTATCGCGTGAGAAGCCGATTACAATCGATGCAGACAGCGAAGGCTTGGTGTTCCGCAATTAAAAAACGCAACAACTGTCATCCGCATCGGTCGATGCAGACATCCGCATCGGTCGACGCAGACATCCGCAACGGTCGACGCAGACATCCGCATCGGTCGACGCAGACATCCGCAACGGTCGACGCAGCATAGATAAAGTCAACATAGACACTAAAAAAAAGTAGCAGAGGTCAACGACTTCTGCTACTTTTTTTGTTTAAACACTTGCCAAGAGTGTGCCGAACGCACCTCTTGAGAATTTATTTACTTCACGTATTTCTTACCGTTCTGGATGTAGATGCCCTTTCCTAATGTGCTGAAGTTGTTGCCGACATAGCGTCCGTCGATGGTGTAGATGCGTCCGTCGTTGGTCTTAACGTCGACCTTCACGTCCTCGATGCCGGTCTCGCCAGCCACGCATACCTTCACCTCGTCGAGGAAGAAGCGCTTTCCGCCGTTGAAGTAGATACGGTCGTAGCCGTTGCCCTCAAACTCCACAGCGTAGTCGTTCCACTTGCCTTCCTCCATGAAGAAACGCTCCAACATCTTGTTGCCAAAGTAAACGTCAATGGTGTTGTCGTCGCCCTTGAACGGAGCCGCCTTGAATGTGAGGCGCACCTTGCCCGGCACGTTGAACGAAGGCGTAGAAGCCTCGCCCGGCACTGCCTTTGAGCCGAAGCGTGCGCACTTGTTGCCGGCGTAGCCCTTGTTGAACACCCAACCGGTCAGGTCGGTCTTCAGTGCGTTAGATGTATTAGGACTCCAAACGTTGTCGTTGCCACCCTTGCCGGTGTTGGTGTCGAAGGTCTCGTTGAGGAGCACTGCTCCCGGAACGATGTCGATGTTCATGCCAGGCAGACCGCGGAAACGGAACGAAACGGTTCTGTCGGCGTTCTGTGTAATCTTGAGCAGAGCCTTGCCCATGAGCTTCGAGCCGTCGAAGTTGGCGTTGAAGAGTGTAGCAGCAGGCGCAGACAGATCGGTAAGACTGTCGTTCTTCACAACGCCATTCTCCATGTACGGGTATGTATCGTAGGCTGCTTTATGACCTGTCGCCATGTTGTCGGCATGGAACACCGACATACGCTGGTGAAGCGGGTCGTCGTTCACGCTGTTTGCATCCCACACCGACTGGAGATAGTCGACATGTGTCACGAGTAAACCGTTACCTGGCAGCGATGCGTCCCAGTTTGTTTTCTGGCGGTTGTCGATGATGTAGTACTCGTCGCGGTTGTTCTCGTTGTACATGATGTATGTCTTGCCACCCTCGCTGAGCGGTTTCATGTTCGAGATGTCCTGGTTCTTCACCAGCTCGATTGGCTCTATCCAGCCAGCCACCCACTTCTCGTAGCCTGTGAAGCCTGCCGGACAGAAGCCGTTGCCGTTGTAGCAGCCAGAGTGGAGCAAGTCCCAGTCGTCCATGCCGTAGCCGCCGGAGTAGGTAGTGTCGTACATGTCGGCGAAGCCAAGGCAGTGAGAGAACTCGTGGCATACGGTGCCGATGCCGTCGCACTCCTTATCGGGGTTGAGCTCGCTACTGCAAGCGTATGTGTTTATGTAAATACCCTCGCCCGTATTGTACACCTGACCGTAGTCGCTTGCGCGGAGAGTGCTCATGTGGGGCCAGATGTTAGACGCAGCTGCTCCCTCATAGTTCTCGCCACGTCCGGCGTAGAGGAGGAACACCTGGTCGGCATAGCCGTCGTTGTCCCAGTCGTAGTCCTTGAAGTTCACCTTGCCCTTGCACTGGCCGAGTGCCCATGCCACGAGCTCGCCGATGTGACAGTCTGTTCTGCCGTTAGAGTAGTTCTCGCCGTAGTAAGCTGCCTCCTTCGGAGCTGTGACCGGACCGACGATATCGAACGTCAGCTCGAACTGACCACCGCTCTGTGCGTGGTAGTAGTCGCGCACTGAACCCTTGAATGAGCCTTCCACGTAGTTCTCCTTGTTGGCAAACTTCTCGTAGAACGCCTTGTCGTGCTTGCTGTTGAACGGACGGTCTGGGAACTGCACGAGCATGATCAGACCCTTCTTCTGTCCGAAGTAGCCCTTCTTGCCCTCGTCAGCCTTCTTCATACGCAGACGTTTTGCGCCAATGACCTCGTTCACCTTGGCACGCTTCATGCGCGCACTCTCACGAGCAGCCGGCATATCCATGAGCTCGTACAGCCCATCGGCATTCTGATAGTAGCACTTGCCGTCCTCGGCGAGATAATAGTGCAGGAACTCGTCGCCCTGAAGCGAAGCCTTCAGTTCGGTTCCATTGACAAGCTTGATGACGGTAGTGCCCTTTCTTGCAGGAACAGCAAAAGCAGAGAGCGACACCATAGCTATGCACAACGATAGTAAAGTCTTTCTCATATAAGATTTGGATGTTAAAATAAATATGCAATAATGATTTAAATCAGTTGCAAATTTACTGATTTAATTTTCATTTTTCAGTGTTTTTCAAATAATTATGTATGATGCGATGTGTTTTTCACCAATTTTAAACTAACTTTGTAGAGTTAATATCAACACCTCACCATCTCAACATTACAACATCTCACCACCTCACCCCCTCAACATCTCAACATCATTTAAAACCCAACAATATGGAAAACAACGAAAAAGACCACATCCAGTTGCCCGACAATGCCTTCACCGAGTTGAAGCCGGGCGAGGAGTATCAGCCCGTGATGGAACCGGGCAGGAGTTATCCGGAAGTGAACCTATGGTCGGTGACCTGGGGCATCATCATGGCGATGCTCTTCTCAGCCGCCGCTGCCTACCTCGGACTGAAGGTGGGACAGGTGTTTGAGGCAGCCATCCCTATCGCCATCATTGCCGTAGGCGCATCAACACTTGCCAAGCGCAAGAACCCGCTTGGCGAGAACGTCATCATCCAGAGCATCGGTGCCTGCTCGGGCACCATCGTAGCCGGTGCCATCTTCACGCTGCCTGCCATCTACATCCTGCAGGCGAAGTATCCGGAGATGAGCGTATCGTTCGTGAAGGTGTTCATGTCGTCACTGCTCGGCGGTATCTTGGGCATACTGTTTATGATTCCGTTCCGCAAGTACTTCGTGAAGGACATGCACGGCAAGTACCCCTTCCCCGAAGCCACTGCCACTACGCAGGTACTCGTGAGCGGAGCCAAGGGTGGCTCGCAGGCTAAGCCGTTGCTCATCGCCGGACTCATCGGTGGTCTGTACGACTTCATCGTGGCTACCGTCTACTGGTGGAACGAGTGCTTCACGACGCGCGTCGCGGAATGGGGAGCCGTAGCTGCCGACAAGGCGAAGCTCGTGTTCAAGGTGAACACCGGTGCTGCCGTGTTAGGTCTGGGCTATATCATCGGCTTGAAGTATGCCTTCATCATCTGCCTCGGCTCGTTCGCCGTATGGTGGCTCATCGTGCCGGGCATGTCGATAATCTTCCACGACCAGGTGCTCAACCTCTGGAACCCTGAGATTACGCAGACCGTCGGCGCAATGTCGCCAGAACAGATCTTCAAATTCTACGGCAAGAGCATCGGTATCGGTGGCATCGCCATGGCTGGCATCATCGGCATCATCAAGTCGTGGGGCATCATCAAGGGTGCCGTATCGCTTGCTGCTAACGAGATGAAGGGTGGCGCACAGTCGTCTGCCAACACCGTGCGCACACAACGCGACCTGCCGTTCAAGTTCATCGCCATCGCTTCCATCGCTACGCTCATCATCACCTTCCTCTTCTTCTGGTTCGGCGTGATGGAGGGCAATCTGCTCTTCGCCGTTGTAGGCATTCTGCTCGTCACCGTCATAGCGTTCCTCTTCACCACCGTAGCCGGCAATGCCATCGCTATCGTAGGCTCCAACCCCGTATCGGGCATGACGCTTATGACGCTCATACTCGCGTCGGTGGTGCTCGTGGCTGTCGGACTGAAGGGCACTGGCGGTATGGTTGCCGCGCTCATCATGGGTGGCGTGGTCTGCACCGCACTCTCTATGGCAGGCGGTTTCATCACCGACCTCAAGATTGGCTACTGGCTCGGTACAACGCCGAAGAAGCAGGAGACTTGGAAGTTCTTAGGCACACTCGTATCGGCTGCTACCGTTGGCGGCGTGATGATTTTGCTCAACCAGACATACGGCTTCGCAAGCGGAGCCCTCTCAGCTCCTCAGGCTAACGCTATGGCTGCCGTCATCGACCCGCTTATGAACGGTGTGGGTGCTCCGTGGGCATTGTACGCTATCGGAGCCGTAATCGCTGTGGTGCTCACCTACTTTAAGATTCCGGCTATCGCCTTCGCACTCGGTATGTTCATCCCATTGGAGCTGAACACTCCGCTCCTCGTTGGTGGCATTGTGAGTTGGTACGTTACATCGCGCTCTAAGGACGCAGAGGTGAACCGCGAACGTGGCGAGAAGGGCACACTGCTCGCCAGTGGTTTCATCGCTGGTGGCGCACTGATGGGTGTTCTCTCTGCCCTGCTCCGCTTCTGCGACGTACACTTCGTAACTGATGGCTGGATGGAGTCGTGGCTTGCTAATCCTCTGTCAGAGGTAGCTTCGCTCGCAGCCTACTGCTGCTTGATCGGTTACTTCGTGTTCGCCACAAAGGGCAAGAAGTAAGGATATAGAATATAGAGCATACGCATCGGCTGATGCGCAATATCATACTGACGCTATACATACAAAACAAGGGGTGCAACCGCGGTTGCACCCCTTGTTTTGTAT
>OGFP01000345.1_pt1 | contig 21818 bp, 18 predicted proteins | sample 1570971 | NCBI WGS metagenome assembly OGFP01 (sample SAMEA2582033, study PRJEB24529) | metagenome | biome: Human gut stool | place: China | collected 2011 | reverse complement strand
ATACGACCTTACAACGTTTGTTGTGGCAAGTAGCATGCTTTCAAAATCAAGAATTTGCCTTAGATGGGGCAAAATATATTGTACGACGTAAGATTAAAGGTCAGATAGCCTTGTTAAATCAGTATAAGAAGAGTAAAAGTATTCCAAATTTTGTGGCCGTACATAGAACAATGCAAGCGTTGCTGAAGCGTGTAGAAAGAACAAAAAAAGTAGAGACATTACGTGGTATAGAGGGATTAGCATCTAGGACTTATTTTTCTGTATTAAGGTACGTATTATCTGAACCATGGGAATTTTCTGGACGTAAACGTCATCCTAGCCCTGATCCTGTTAACGCTATCTTGAGTTATGGCTATTCCTTTTTAGAGCGGGAGGTCCGAGCCTGTTTGTTGACTGCTGGTTTAGATGTACGCATAGGTGTTCTACATAGTACGAATAATCGGAAGGATAGTTTAGTGTACGATGTGATGGATATATTTAGACAAGATATAATCGATCGCTTTGTATTAAAACTATTGAATCGTCATATGATACTCCCTGAAGATTTTGATCTGTCAGAACGAGGTTGTTTTTTATCTAAGGAGGCCAATAAGAAATGGGTGGAGCTTTATGAGGACTATATGAAAGCGGAGCTTTCTCGCCTTGATAATCTAGCACCAAGAAAATGGATTCAACAAGAAATACAAGCTTTTATTTCATATCTCAAATCGTTAGGTGAAACAGTAGATATTGAAAAATCTGAGAATATATCTTGATAGTAGGGGCCGATGTATATGTAAAAATATGGTATCAGCCTATACATTCGTGTAATTATATACAATTTATAAAATATGAAAAATCTTTCATAAATCATGTATTTATGAGTGATTTTTTTTATACGATTTGCTATTATTAAAGATGAATAATAAATGAATTTTGTTTTGTGGTTTGTATAGTGAGGAGTGGTTATGTTTATCAATCATACGAATCATCCTTCTCAATATTGGTCGGATGAACAGTTGGCAGCAGCTCATCAATATGGTGAGGTGGTAGATATACCGTTTCCCCTCATTGATCCAGCGTTACCATCTGGTGAAATTGGGCAGCTAGTACAGGAATATGCAGGGAGGATTATAAGTCTCAATCCACAGGCTGTCTTGTGCCAGGGGGAATTTGTATACTGTCACGCTTTAGTGGAACGGTTATTAGCAGTGGGGATTACAGTATTAGCGGCCACTAGTGAGCGCTTGGTGAGTGAATCTTACGAAGCAGGCATAAATGAGAAAATCGTCAATTTTCAGTTTGTTCAATTTCGAGAATATTGTCATTTATAAATGTTGTGTTAATAGGTAAGGAGTGAGCCTATGCAAGTAAATGCCATATTGTTTGATGTGCAGTCTATTCAAAAGTATATTTTTGCTAACAATAAACTGAAGGCCAATGTTGGAGCATCGTTTATTGTGGATAGATTGTTTGAGGATGTATTGTGTAAAGAAATCATCGAGAAACTAGGCGTAGACGCAGATGCTACAACTTGGTTAACTCGCAGTGATAGAATTACATCTCTGCCTAAACCTGTATACGTGGCGTATATTGGTGGTGGTAATGCTTTGGTTCTTGTAGATGATAAACATGAAAGTTTGGTTCAAGATATTGTTAAGAACTTTACGACTCAAGTCTTGGTGCAGTATCCAGGTCTAAAAGTAGGTGCCACAACTGGTCACATTACTCTTGATGGAACACAGTTTTCTGCAGATCTTGGCCAATTATATAAACAATTGAAAGCTAATCAATTTGCATTGAATCCAATTGTGCATCCTGCCAATACAGGTTTGACAACCATTTGTGACTTCAGTGGTGATGTGGCAGATACAGTGCAAAGCTTTGGTAAAGATAAGAGCTTAGTAGCTACATCTTTTACATCTAAGTTTGAAGTTTTTGATGCGGCTACATCACGCCTTAAAAAAGATTTATTTGGTACGGAAATTACAGATTGGGTATTCCCTTCTGAACTTGAAGAGTTAGGTCAAAATCAATCTACCGACAAGAGTAAAACAGGCATTAATGATATTGCTATTGTTCATATCGATGGTAATAACATGGGTGCTCATTTCAGACAGTGTAAAACATTAGAAGAACGTAGCGCTTTATCTAAACATGTCGCTACTAAAACATTGGAGAGCTTCAAAGCTTTAGTAGAATGGATTGTTGCTAAATACGATATCATTGATGAACATTTGGAGTTAAAACATAATATGTTGCCAATCCGTCCAATCATTGTTGGTGGTGACGATATTACGTTTATTTGTAATGCTCGTATTGCGGTGCAAGCCTCTCACTATTTAATGCAACAACTCTTGAGTGATAAGGACGGTATGTCCATTTCTTCTTGTGCTGGTATTGCCGTAATTCCTACGTCTTACCCATTTTTTAGAGGCTATGAAATGGCAGAGCAGCTTTGTGATAGCGCTAAAGCTAAAATGCGCGAGTATAATGCGGCGCACAAGGTTAAAGAATCTTGTTGGATGGACTTTGCCTTCCTTCATGGCGAAACAGCGCCTACATTGGAGCAGTTCTTCGCTAATGAATATAGCAGTTTAACAGGTAATATGCATTTTGGCCCTTATCGTGTATATGGTGCTACAGATACTAATGCTACTAAGGATATGGAAGCATTACATCAATTGTTAGATTGTACAGGTCAATTCAATTTGGTTAAAGATAAGGGCTATGTAGGTGACTTATTGGCTCATAATAAGGTCAAAGAATTGCGTTCTGTATTACAAGATAATGAACATATGTGGACTGTATTCCTCGAGCAACTGCGCAACACTGATAAATTTATGCCTACTGTAACTGGTTGGGATGCTTTCAAAGAAAGACTATGGGCTAAGGTGGATGGTAAAATGCGTACGCCATATGTTGATGCCATAGAATTAATGGATTATGTTTTGCCTGGATTGGAGTAAGTATGTACACATTAACTATTAAATTATTGTCGCCAACGATGCTTATGTCTGGCCAAGGCGATGTCAACACGGACAGCACTATCGTCCATGATTGTTATGGAATTCCTTTTATTCCTGCTAAACGTGTGCGTGGTGTTTTATATGAAAGTGCCATTGAAGTAGCTGAAATGATGCAGGCTGCCTGTTTGAATACTTTTACCATTGACGATGTAAAGGTATTGTTTAATCGCCTTGAAGGTGCAGAGGATAATCCTAGATTATCTATTTTTAATTTAACAATTGCTGATTATGATGTGGTAGCTAGTGAATTAGCCGCTCTTGAGCAGCACTATCCAGCAGTGTTTACGAAGGAACGTGTTCTTGAAGAGTACACATCTATGCGTTATTACACATCTATCGATCAAGTGACAGGTACAGCTTTAGAGGGGACGTTGCATAACTCTCGCGTTCTCAATAGAGGTCTTGCTTTCAGTGGTCAAATCGGTGTGGAAGATATGACGGAAACAGAACGATTGATTTTAGCATGTGCGGTACGCAATTTGACTGGCATTGGTGGTAAACGTAACCGCGGCTTTGGTCAAGTAGAATGTATGATTGATGATACATCTTTTGATTTAGAAACTGTAGGGGGTACATTATGGAACAAGTAAATATTACGATTACCGTTAAATCCCCAACGCTTCTTGCGAACTCCTCTACGGCTGGCGTATTAACATCTACGCGTGGCTCCATTGATGGTCGAGTTTTGCGCGGCCTTTTTGCATCCCAGTTCATTTCCTCTCACAAGCTAGGCAGAGAAGCTCATAAAAACGAAGATTTTATGAAGTTATTCTATGGTGACTTACGTTTTGTTGCGGCTTATAAGCATACGCCAAAAGGTACGTCTTTCCCAGCACCGTTGAGCTTGCAGAAGAACAAAAATGCTGAAGGCTATGCTAGTGATGATGTCGTAGACTTCTACACAGGAAAAGATCTTTTGGGTTTTAAAGGTCTTAAAGGTTTTGTGGTGGTAGATGGCAAAGAATGTAGCTCTGTCCAAATTGAAACGGCTATTAAATTGCATATGTCTCGTTCCTTAGAGCAAGAGCGTGTGCAAGGTCGCAGTATAGATAGGAATATTTTCAACTATGAATACCTTGAGCCAAATCAAGTGTTTGTAGGTTCTGTGGTGGGGCCTAAAGCTGTATTAGAAGAGTTTGTTCGTCAATTCCCTAAACAGTTGGATTGTCATATTGGTCGGTCTCGTCGCACTGAATATGGTCATTGTCTCGTTGAAATTGGTGATATTACACCTGTTCCAACGCCGGTAAACAGTGGCAATTCTGTATATGTGCGCCTTCATACACCATTAGTATTAGGTAATGAATCTATTGGGCATGTAGTGGCACAAGCAGTACAAACGATCGGTTCAGATATTTCTGTAGGCGCTGTGTTTGCTTCTTATCAAGAGGAGCAAAGTTTTAATAGTATTTGGGGCGTTCGTAGTAGCGCTGAAGCGTCCGCATCTGCTGGTAGTATCGTAGAGCTTGTAAAGGCATCCGGTTGGTCTCAAGATGATCTAGATAAACTACAACATATCTTGTATAACGGCATGGGGACACGCCTTCAAGAGGGCTACGGCCAAGGCCGTTTATGGACTCCTGGCGAGTTCAAGATGGTGAAATTAGGTAAACAAGAAGAACCTAAGCTCAAATCTTTACATACGCCAACCCAAGATATTGCAAAAAAAGTATTGGAAAAACAAGTTATTGTAAATGCTCGTTTGCGTGCTGCTCACGATGTAGATGCGTATATCAAACGTACTATGACTAGAGCTGGTGTATCTAAACATTTTGCATCTGTCTTATTGGCTGAACTTGGCACAAATCATGAAACTGGTCATAAGCAATTACAACAATTCTTGGAAGACAAGAAAGCAGAAGGCCAAAAGAAAAACGAGCCAAGAGTGATTGAAAAGAACTTACGTGAGTTCCATTTAGAGCATGCCTATACACGCAGTGAAACAAAACGAGTTAACTTGATGGAGTATATCATCGATTTTGATGCTCCTTCATTAGTGGCAGCTTGTTTGGCAAAATCTGGTGAAAGTGGAACATACTACGAAATTCCTGCTGAATTAGTCGATATGGTAGGGCTCGACAAACAAAAACTTTCAAATGTAGTGGCCTACGAATATTGGACATATTTCTTTAGACATATTAGAAAGATTAAGTAAGGAGGACCGTCGTATGTTAAACTCTGCAAGTGTAATGGGGCGGTACACTCTAACTGGTATTGTCAAACTCACAAGCCCTCTCGTTATTCGAGCTGGTGTTAGTAATGATATTTTAAATGATATGGTAGATGATATTGTGGTAACCTATCACGATGGTCAACCATTCATTCCTGGCACATCCTTAGCAGGCGTATTGCGCCAAGCGATTCAAGGCCTTGAACCTGTATCTGAAGATGTATTGTTTGGATCTATTGATGATAAAGGTACACAAAGTGCATTACAGATCAACGATATTCCATTAGATAATACAAATATTGTCGTTCGTGATGGCATCTGTATAGACGATGTGCGTGGTGTCACTAAAGATGGCGCAAAATATGACTTCGAAGTAATCGAGTCTGGTGCGACTGGTCGATTGCGTATTGATTGCGTGATTCGTCAATGCCACGAAAATCAAGCGGATAAGATTGAGCGAGCTCTTGTAGCGTTAGCTAATCTACTTAAAAACGGCATATCCATTGGTGCTCGTACGGTGAATGGTTTAGGTCGCATAGCATGTAAAGATATTTCTTTAGAGCATTATGACTTCACTAAGCCAGAACATGTAAAAGGGTGGTTATTACGCAAAGCAGGTACATCTGTCGCTATTCCTGAGCGACGCATGGTGGCGGATAAAGATCTCGTTATTGATATGGAATGCTGCTTGGAAGATACAGTTCTTATTAAATCTATCTTCGAAGAGGCGTGGGAAGATAAGTCCGTAGCTCTCTTTATTCCAGGTACATCCATTAAGGGCGTATTACGTCACCATTGTAGCCGTATATTACAGGCCTTAGGCCGTAGCAATCAAGCGGTGGATACACTCTTTGGCTATAGTATCGAGAAAACAAAGGAGAGCCGTAAAGGTCGTGTCATGGTAGATGAAGTTTACTTTGATAAATCCTTTGCCCAAGAGGAGCAACCTCGCATTCGCGTGGACCGTTTTACAGGCGGCGCCATGAATGGTGCTTTATTCCAAGACCATCCTGTGCGTAAGGGGAAAGGTAAACAGTTAGCATTCCCTTTGCGCATGACTGTTAAAGACTGTAGTGATAGTGAAGCGGGCCTTGTATTGCTCCTCGTAAAAGATCTTATGACAGGTCAAATTACGTTGGGCGCTAATCGTACAATCGGTTATGGCCGTATTAAAGGTAACACTGTTACTGTTCAATATCATGGTGAAAGCTATAGTGTCGATGGTACTGGTAAGGTTACGGAAGGTAAAGCTACTAAACTTGAAGCTTTGGTTCAAGCGTTACATCAATCTACAGAAGATACAATGTTAGCTAAGGAGGGCGCTCATGAGTAAACAATTACATAGCCATGAAGGTGTATATACACGTACTTGCGGCACATGTGGACCTACAGCTAATGTGAACGTACTAGCTGTAGTAAATGAATACATGAAGCAAGAGGGCCGAGTTATTACTTGGTCTGTCCATGAAGTGAAATGGGGCTATTACAAGCAAAGTGGCTTCCAATTTTCTGATGGTACAATTGATGTAGACTTGGCGTATCTACAAGATATGCGTATTTTTAATGAAACTGAAGAGTTGCGTCTCACTGTACAACATGGCGAGATTGTATATCGCTATATTAACGATGAAGCTGGTGAACCTGTAACATACGTTGACTCTTCCTCTCGTATGATTGGTGAAGTTGATGCAGGTCTTACTCAGTTGAACCGAGTAGAAGGCTTTACAAGCTTAGTCGATACAGGCCGTAAACTTTCACAAATTATCCCTGTGTCTACTACAAAACAATACTGTTATTTAACGACACGTAATTACATTGGCTATTTAGATAATCATCAAGCGAGCTATACAGATTATCGATATGTCAAAATCGTAGATAAGGAGGTCTAGTATGGCTGGTAAAGGTAAAAGTAAAAATAGACATGCTGCTAGCGCGGCCTTCTTTGCACGAAATAATCCAGGGATGGATGTTGAAAAAGTAGCCAATGAAAGACATTTCGGTGGCAATCGTGGCGGTCAAAATCGTTCTGGTGGCTATAATAATTCCCACAATAATCAAGGTGGTAACCGTAGTGGTGGTAACAGCAAATACCCAAGTGAGCCAGCAAGTGTAGCGTATAATTTTGTACGTTTGCCAGAGCATGTAATTCCAGCTGAGTTTTACAATGGTCACTTTGAAGGGGTTACAAAAGATGTGCTAAAAGCATACTGTGATCATGTACAACAATCTGACACACATACAGGCTATATTGACCTTACGATTACTACTGAAACACCATTATTCATTGGTGGGCCGTCTAAGCAAGACGAGGATACACCACTTGAATTTTATGGTGGCCAAGATAATCCTACAATTCCAGGGGCAAGCCTTAAAGGTATGGTAAAACAAATCTTCAAGATTGTTACAGCTAGTAGCTTTAGACCTTACCAACGAGGTACAGGTCTTGGTGATTTCGAAGATAGACATCTGTATTTCCGTGATTTTGCAAGTTCTATTAAATCCCTTAAAGACTACTACGCTGCTCGTATGGTAGGGATGGAAAAGAATGGCAAAGGTGAAATGAAGGCTGCCACAAAAGCAACACCTGGCTTTATCATTCAAACTGTAGATAATAACTATTTTGCTATACCTAGTGAATCTAGAAAAATGTCTTATTCTGACGATTATGAAATGCAGAAGAAGAAAGATACTCCATCTATTGACTGGATGGATCAGTATGTAAACATCCATACTGGTAGAATGAACTCTAAAATGTCTTATATGCGCATTACTCGACCTGGTAATTTTGAAGGTAAGCGCATTCCGATTCTTCAAGAATGTATCGACAGTTATAAAGATGATAAAAATCGTGGTACATTAAACCTATTGGATAAAAAAGTCGGTAAATCTGGTGATGCAGCCAAGAATTATACTCGTTGTAATGATGTTAAGTTTGTAGTACCATGTTTCTTCTCTGAAAAAGATGGTATTGTAGAGCATTTTGGTCATGGTCGATTCTATCGTATTGCATATGACTTGAAAATTAGCGACCACTTACCAACTACATTAGAACAACATAATAATGGTGTGGATCTTTGTGATAGTGTATTTGGATATGGCGATAATTGGGCTGGCCGCTTATCCTTCTCCGATGCTCATGTTGTGGGACCTGTGAGAATGTGCCAATCTGATTATCCACATCCATTGATGGGGCCTAATCCAACATCCTTTCAATTGTATTTGGAGCAAGATGTAGATAATCACTCTACCTATAACCATTGGGGGCATGAAGGGGCATCCATTCGCGGTTATAAAATGTACTGGCATCAACCTTTAGCAAAAGCAAAAGATTGGACTCGTACAGAAGAGGAAAAAGCTATTAAAGGTACTCGTAAAATTCGTCCAGTTGATACTGGCGTTACCTTTAAAAGCCGCATTCATTTTGACCGATTAAGCAGCGTTGAGCTAGGTGCATTGTTAATGTCCCTAGATTTAGATCATTACTCTGGCGGTAATCGTCGTACATACTATAAACTTGGTATGGGAAAATCCATCGGTTTTGGTAGTATTAAACTAGAGTCTGCTGTAACGGTTTTCGATAGTAAAGAACGCTATGGCAGCCTATTCGGTGGTGATACTTGGAATACTGGAGATAGCACGACTACGCCTAAAGAATATGTAGAATCATTCATGCAATATCGCGATAATGTACTAGGTTCTAACATATCCTCTTATAAAGCTATGCTAGATGATTTATTCATGATGCTAGATTGGAATATTGCTAATGGTCCAAATACGGCTAAAAACTGGACTGAAGGTATTTCTATGATGACTATTAAGAATAATAAAATGGATCCTCGTATCAGATTCCGTAGTAAGCTAGATACACCTAAATCCTTCATTGCAAAGTGGTCTAAATAATGCTCGGCACAGTTTCTATTGCTTTAGAAGCTCAAAATAGAGGCAGCTTGCCTGCCTTTCCTGGGCGATATCTACATGCAGCAATCTTCTCTATTCTTAGTCATATAGATGCAGATGAGGCTACATGGTGGCATGATATGGAAGGAATAAAGCCTTTCTCACTACAATTATCCTTTAAAGAGTCTCGTCAAGATAATATCATTCGACGTGGGGATATCTTATATTTACATGTTTCTGCATGGCATAGTGAGTTATGGGGATTACTAGAAGGTATATCTGAGGGCTTAGAAGTAGTCTTTGGTAGACTACGAACTATAATTGTAGGGGTTCGTTACGGGGCACCGTTTAATCTACCGTTGAAAGTAGATAATGAACTGGAGCTTATTAGTCGGCGCCTTTCTGCAAAACAGGTGAGACGTATTACTTTTGAAGTTATGATGCCTACATCCTTTAATGGGACACATGGAGATATAACCTTTCCTACAGTAAGTCTTATTTTTTCCTCACTTGTAGACAAATGGAATGCTGGTGATATGACCGATGCATTAAATAAGGATTTAATACGGACGGTCGTTGAGAAGGTTACTCTTGAACGTTGGGAAGGTCATACAAAGCGAGTGTTTTATGGTCGTGATCGAGGGCTTACTGGTTTTGTAGGTAAGTTTACCTTTAATATCTCCAAATTAACAGAAGAAGAAAATCAACTGATTACTATTTTGGCTCTTTTTGGACAGCATTGTGGCATAGGTCGTTTGTCTAGCCAAAGTCTTGGTCAAGTGCGTGTGACATTACAAAACAAATAGGGTTTATAGCCCGTACAACTGAATTCTATGGGAGTTCAAATATAGTTACTCTCAAGCAAAGAGGTCTTAAAGGCATCTGTTATAGATGTCTTTGAGACCTCTTTTTTGTTCCTAGTTTTTTTGATTATCTCTATTTTTGTTTAATCCGTATAATGAACACACAAGTTAAGTCTGAGGGGGGAAGCATCGAGTAGTCATTTTACCTCCTTTCTATGAGCATGATAGTTCTCCTTTTTAAAATAAAATTTCTCCTTTCTACACGCATGAACCCATTAGGGTTTTGAGACCGTCTTTGACGGTTTGAAATTTAGTGATGCTCACCCTACAGGTTTAACAGTAATTTTAGAATTTGTGTTAGTTAATTGGTATTGTTTTTAATTGATGTTTTTTGTGAGTGTTGTTTGTTTTATTCTATAGTTTGAAGTTTTGTTATTTGTATTTTGTACACATGGAGGTTCTTATGGAACAGTTAATTAGACGTTTTACTTTATCTAGCAATGAATATTTATCTCGTGATTGTGTTGGTTATTACCGTGACCTGTATTTGCGCTTTCGTGAGCCAGGAAATCCTGATTTTCTTAATACCTTAAAAAATACATTGAACAACTATTGTCCTAGTGTCCTAAAATCTGCCCGTCAGGAAGTGTATGATAGAGTGAGAAGGGATATACCGGATATTATGAAAGCTGAAGGCCTTGAGGAGGCGGTTGTTGCCGTTGTACCTCGATCGAAAGCACTTGTGTCACCTAATCAATTAGGCTTCCGCGACGCGGTACAAGAGTGTGTCAGAATACTACAGGCTAACGGATACTCAGGTATCACAGATGGCATTGGATGTATTACGCGACATACAGATACGAAGACAACACATATTCATAAATTTTTACCAGGCTTTGATAATTGTGGTAGCGAGCCCTATGTAGGGATTACAAATGACACTTGTCATATCGCTTCCGATTTAGTTCGAGGGAAAACTGTTATTTTAATTGATGATATTTATACAAAAACAGTGAACGTTGATGAGGATTGTATTCAGGCGTTATATGATGCGGGCGCAGCTCGTGTTGTATTCTACGCTGTAGCGTACACCTACCGTCGTTCTTCTTATAGAAAAGGGGCATAATATGAACATTTCACCGATAGCTTTAAAAATTTGGGCCGTCCATAATACGACGAGCCGCATTACAACGAGAAAAAGCTTTCACGATAACTGGAAAACAGAGGATGAATTCCTCGCCATGATGAGCGACATTCCCAACATCGATGATGTAGTGCATGAACTATCCGTAGCGGTAGATGACATGGACTGGATGGACGGTGCAGTATGCTGCTTTGATGCGGAGTTTCCAGTTATTAATGAAAGTGCCCCTAAGGGCGATCGTCCCTATCTTTTGTTTTATAAGGGTGACTTGTCTCTGTTGAGCGATTTAAATCGCAATGTGGCGGTCATCGGTTATACAACGCCGAATGAGGCTCTCATTGCTCGTGAAAGCAAGATTGTTGAGTATTTGGTTCATCACGGTCAGCACATCGTAAGCGGCCTTGCTAAAGGTTGTGATGCCATCGGGCATACGGTATGTATGGAGCGTGGTGGAAAGACTATTGCCATCTTGCCATCGCCGTTAGATGCGATTTCACCAGCAGCCCATCGGGACATGGCTCAGGAAATTATCGAAAAAGGTGGTCTTGTTATTTCTGAATACTACAATGGGCCACGTAGTCGTCATGAAGCCATTAATCGTTATGTAGAGCGAGATCGATTGCAAGCGCTATTTGCCAAGGCTGTAGTACTCATCGCTAGTTATGAAGGCCGAGATGGAGATAGTGGTTCCCGTCATGCTATGGGCAAAGCACACTCCTATGGACATTTAGCCTGTGCTATGTATGATGAAACGACAGATGGCGAAGTGCTTGAGATGAAACTGAATCGTAGCCTACTTTCACAGCAAAAAGCAAAACAATTGGTGACAAATCCAAGTGGGGGAGGTGCAGTAGGGCATACATCGGTAACGGTGGAAGATTTGGTGGACCTTGTTAATCCTGCATTAGAGGCACAGCAAAAATTATTTTAATATTTAATATGACTAAAGGAGGTTCTTATGTTTCACATTGTAGATGTAGATAATACATTGGTATTTACCAACAAATTAAATACAGCTGGCTATGTACACGCTTTGGCATGTATGGCATTAGAACCTCGTAAGGTCGTGCCGCGTATTACGAGCAAAATTGTACAGGACTGGTATCCTCATTTGACAAGATCCAACTTAATCCATATTGCTAGCCTTAAGCAGGCATATGTAGAAAACCATTTGGATGTATCTCGGTTAAACCAATCGGTTGCACGTGTACTCAGAACATTTGGTAGTGAGCGATGTGCCTTATGGACAGCGGCCAATCCTGAACGGATTCGCATGTTGCTAAGACACCATATGGTTACTGATTACAGGGCAATACGCTTTAGCAATAAGACAGCGAATGATGTAGCCCATGCGGTACAAGATTTCTGTGTGCTCTTTGATTGTGAGCCTGAGGAATTATGCTTTCACGAAGACAATCCTGAGGTGATTAATCATCTGCGAAAACTAGGACTGACCGTAATGGCTGTAGAACTAGTTGAAATATGATAAATAGGAGTTGGCTGTAATGATAAAGGGATTAGTTGTTATATATTAAACCGTTTGAATAAAGAGAGTTTGTTATTATGTAGTATTATGCACAAGGAGGATTTATGAGATTTTTAACCTTAAGTACAACAGGTATATTTAATGCTATTCGACCATCGTTGTTTCCACCCATAGAAGGTAAGGAAACAACGACATTTTTGCTTGCCTTGGAATTTTATGTATCAGATAGAAGTTTCCCACCTGATGAAGAAGAGGATGTGGAGCAGGCTAGAAAAAGTTATGATGTAGAGCGTAAACGTATTCGTGCCTTAGTAAAAGCACTTTGTAATGACTGGGGAAAGCCTATAGAGGAGTTGCGAACAGAAATCATCAAGTGTTTGCCAGAGTTTATTAGTCATGGTACCTATAATGGGAAACCGTTATTATCTGAACCTCGTGATGGATACTATACTATATATCCTATGTATAAAAGCTATCGAGGTAGGGATATGCTATTCCCGACACATCAATCTCCTAAAGAGGAGGCTCAGTATATATTCGATCATATGCTTAGATATTTTTTAAAGACCTTCTTTGAACCGGACGCTTTTTTTGGTTATTTAGACGGTGCATTTCATATTGATACCACCTTATCTGTTACAACAGTTCAACAGATTTTTGAAGATCTCGAGCGTGAAGCAGTACCATCTCCATTGTCGGTTTCCTCAATCCCCAATACCTATACCATGGACGAACCTACGATAATTAATACAGAGTTTCTATTAATCGCTGATGCTTTTGGTGCTTACATGGTACAAGCAATGGAAGGTGATACAGAGAGTGAACAGTTAGCTGCTTTAACAGAGAATCCATTTGTCTGTGAGATGTGTTGTAGTTTACATAAGTGTTTTATGATTAACAATAGATGTTTTGCCATATCCATTTATGATGAATGTAATATTTGGGTAGATAAAATATTAGATGCTTATGCTATACATGATTATTCACAGATTCTTAACGTTTATAATGATGAGTTTCCATCCTATGACATGGGGTCATCGGCTATGAGAAACAATATCTTGTGGGACCTTTACTTGATAACCTTGTACGAGACCTTACAAGAGAAAAACTGTTAGTTCAGTTATCTCCAAAAAATGAGCAACGTAAAGCTTATCTGAACTTTATACTCACCTATGATGAGGCAGTGCAGTCTATTTTTGAGGAAATATATGAAAAGCGCTTGGATGGACGAGATATCTATAAGCAGCAAGACTTAGCAACTGTACTAACCCTAGACGTGCGCTTGTGCTGTACATTTTATTGTATGATTGATGCATGCCGAAAAGCTTTTAATAGACGTATGTATGCCTCTATTTTACCGATTGTAGACAAGTTAGATGCTCAACTTGCAAAGGTACAAATTTCTGTGACAGATACTTGGCAAGTTGAGTATTTAGTGAAAGTATCTCGCATATCTCAGTGGTATCGAGCACTAGCCTATGCTTGTTTAGGCGATGAAAGGACCGAGGCAATACTACAAGATTTAATGGTTATGCAACAGCAGGATCCAGTTTTGTATAAAGAACATATAGATTCTATTTTTGAGAATTTAGACGATCCAGAACATGCTTTTAATATAGAAAATTTACGCTATGCATTGCTACATTATTACATAGAAACGAATAATCAACTTGGCTATGAGCGTTATATTAAAGAGCTGTATCCACCAATATTAGAGATAGATTCAGATTACAAAGTACAAAAGAATATACTGTTATACGGTGAAGATGGTAAATATTGTGAAAATTATTCTAACAGAGATTTCTATTTATGGGTGAAAGCGTTATGGGCGTTCTACTTAGATGATATTGATAAAGAATTTTGGAATGAATTGGCAGAACAATGGGAAAAACAGGACTATATACCTATTTTCTATGGCATAAATGACTATGAGCTATGTGCTAACTATATGATTAAGCTAGCTGTTCATTTTGGAGATATGCAACGAGCTGAGAAATATAAAAAAGAATTTGATATGGCTCTTCCTAATAAGAAAGAACCTATGGAGGATGCACCTAGTGGATATACATGGCCTTTCTTCGATTGCTATATAATAGCTCAAGTTAATGAAACGTTAGGAAATATAGAAATAGCAAAAGAGCACTATCATAAAGCCCTTTCCATGGCTTCTTTTGGCGAAGCACGTTGGAAACAATACGAAGAACAACATGGTGGCATATGGAAGACCTACAAAGACTTTGGCTATAGTGGTCCAGATCTGAAATTTGAAGACTGGATTAAAGATAGTACCGTGACCTATGACACCATAGAAGAATATAAAAAAGCATTAGATAAGTATGTATTTTATATGTATAAGTAGAGACTATATAGAGAAATTTATATACCTATTTTTATAAAGATTTCCATACAAAATTTTATTTATAGATTGAGGTTATGAGACTAAAACATAACTATATAGTTATGATCTTTATGTCTTAAAGAATAAAAAGGACTCGTCTAACAAAACGTTAGGCGAGTTCTTTTGTTTAAACTATTTATTGAAAAAATTAACTATCAAACTTTTATTAATAGTATTTCCTTAAAATATAATGAAAAGAAAATGAATTAAATATTGACGTAAAATTTGAAAAACCTTATAATTACTGTAACCTTATAAAAATCATTTACCACTAGTATTTACCTATGCTCATCGGCATTTTTAATCCCATGGGAGCTCAATCTGACCGTTTACGGTGTGAGGTTTGCCAAAACCTATTTTTAAGCCCTATGAATACTGGAATACTGAGGCCTGCTGTTGCAACAGTACTTACCGTTTACGGTATTGAAACATCCATATTTTTATTCTCCTCTTTCAACAAACAAAATAGGTTGCAACAGTACTTACCGTTTACGGTATTGAAACTACATAATTCCCCTTAATATTCCCTTTACTTAGTTTTGGTTGCAACAGTACTTACCGTTTACGGTATTGAAACATATCCAATGTTCATCTTTAGACCGCTGGTGTTGTAGGTTGCAACAGTACTTACCGTTTACGGTATTGAAACTATGAAACTAAAGATGAAGTAAATGATTTCTATAGTTGCAACAGTACTTACCGTTTACGGTATTGAAACTTACTTAAAATACTATTCATTTTCTCCTCCATTATTAGTTGCAACAGTACTTACCGTTTACGGTATTGAAACTATAGAACCAGTCATCAAAACAAATTCATTGTAACGAAGGAGTTGCAACAGTACTTACCGTTTACGGTATTGAAACGAATCCTTTTCGATGCATCCATATTTTAAATTTTCTAGTTGCAACAGTACTTACCGTTTACGGTATTGAAACTTAAGGTAGTGTGAAAGCCAATAAGTTGGCCAGTAAAGTTGCAACAGTACTTACCGTTTACGGTATTGAAACCATTAGAGATGCTGTGTCAACAGCAGTGAGCGAAAGTGTTGCAACAGCACTTACCGTTTACGGTATTGAAACTAGTTTCACCTCCTATTCTCTATGACAAAGATATATACTTGTTGCAACAGCACTTACCGTTTACAGTATTGAAACGAGCCATTTTTGGCGACTGTCTCCATATTCTTCCGCATCTTGTTGCAACAGCACTTACCGTTTACGGTATTGAAACACGTTGGAAATATTGATGTTCAAGACGGATAGTGTGAAGTTGCAACAGCACTTACCGTTTACGGTATTGAAACGATACAATAATTTCTCGACATTCTCATCATTGTCAGGTTGCAACAGCACTTACCGTTTACGGTATTGAAACTATCTACTAAAGAACGAATGAATTCTGCCATTTCTGGCTCGTTGCAACAGCACTTACCGTTTACGGTATTGAAACGTGGCCTTGTGCTGCAACCAATCTCCGCTACGATTAGTTGCAACAGCACTTACCGTTTACGGTATTGAAACTCATACATGTCAGCATCAGAACCAACCAACCAAAGTTGCAACAGTTCTTACCGTTTACGGTATTGAAACTATGAATTACCTACTATCCATACAGCTGGTTCTTCGTTAGTTGCAACAGTTCTTACCGTTTACGGTATTGAAACGCTTCTAATTGTAACTCATACATTTTATCTTTTAGATAGTTGCAACAGTTCTTACCGTTTACGGTATTGAAACCAGTGCAGAGACACAAAGATATGTGCCCCCCATTCGTTGGGTTGTAACAGCACTTACCGTTTATAGTATATTAATAGAACCATTATTTTTAGTTTGATATATTGATAGAGCTATCTCACTAATGCTAATGGTTCTATTTCTTTTGTTTATGGTATAATGTAGCTAGATTTAAAACTCGGAAAACCAAATCTGCGCCGTTGTGATAATGATGCGGTTTATCGGCGTTATTTTAGTAGACTAAAGTGCTTTTTAGGTCAGTTTTGTAATTTTCGCCGTTTTTTGCATTTTCCGATCAGTAAATACCTGTGGTTTCAAAGACAGAGTTAAATAAAATAATCCCCATTAGGGGACGGAAACTTTTAACATCGCTTAGGCGGTTTACGCCTTTATACATACCGCGTTAAATAAAATAATCCCCATTAGGGGACGGAAACTCCATCGAAGGAAGATATGTATGGAGTAAAGAAATTAATTGCGTTAAATAAAATAATCCCCATTAGGGGACGGAAACTCAGAATCATTCTGTACTGGGATTGCACAGTAGGCCATTAGTGTGTTAAATAAAATAATCCCCATTAGGGGACGGAAACTCGTTCTTCAACTCGTCTAATGATGTCGAGGCTTGCTCTAATGTGTTAAATAAAATAATCCCCACTAGAAGTCGGTTCTTATCTCAAAACTCATATGAGTACAAAAATACAACCAGTATATTCTTTTTAGTGAATATACTGGTTTTTTGTATAGATTTGGTGGTTTTCTATTGGATTAAATTGAAAATGAATATATAATGAAGAAAAAAGTTTTAATTCTTAGTAGTATTTGGAGGCGATGTGAAGGCTAAGACATTTGTACTGCTGTAGAAATTCAATCGTTATCATCTTTAGACCTAAATTGATTCCTTAGCATATTCATTTGTATAAAAGGAGGCGACTATATGTCATCCCTATATGTTACAGAAGCAGGATCGTTTATCAAGCGTGACGGTGGTCATGTTGTAGTTGGTCGTAATAATGAGGTATTGTTCGAGGTTCCTTTAGAGCGAATCGAAGATATTACTGTCTTTGACTCAGTATCTATAACAAGCTCATTGGTAACTGATTTTATTGAACGTGGTGTACCTATTACATGGCTATCTGGTTATGGAAAGTATTTTGGTACTATAATCAATACTAATACTATTGACATTAACAAACATAAGAAGCAATTTGATTTGTTAGATGATAATGCATTTAGAGTGGCTATGTCACGTAAAATTATTCGGGCAAAGGTGCGTAATCAGCTGACTATTCTTCGTCGCTACGCACGAAATCTAGAAGAGGATATCAATATAGATGTGCAAATTGCGAATATTAAATCTGTACGTAGCCATATTGGTGAATGTATGCGTGTATCTGAACTCATGGGCTATGAAGGTCTGATAAGTCGTCTTTATTTTGAAGCACTAGGTAAAATTGTGCCATCTGCCTTTGCTTTTACAAAACGTACAAAACAACCGCCTCGAGATCCGTTTAATGCTATGCTCGGATTAGGTTACAGCATGCTGTTTAATGAAATCTTGGCTGGTGTTATTAATGCAGGTCTCCATCCATTCGTAGGCGTCATGCATAGTCTAGCTAAAGGTCATCCAGCCCTCGCATCTGACTTAATTGAAGAATGGCGGGCGCCAATTATAGATTCTATGGTGCTATCTATGGTGAGCCGTAATATGGTAGATTTATCCGAATTTGATAATTCTGATAAAGGTTGCTACCTGACAGCAGAGGGGCGTAAGGCATTTTTAATGGCCTATAATAAGAAAATTCGTTCTGAAAATCAATATATTGATGATTGTAAAAGCTATCGTGAATCTATCTATAAACAGTGTAAGCAATTTGCTAGTGCAATTATACACGAAGATGTAGATTTGTATACGCCATTGGAGATTCACTGATATGAAAAAGTTTATCGTCCTAGTTATCTATGATGTGGTGGATAACAAAACGCGTAACCGTCTTGTTAAATGCTTGGAGCGTTATGGCGTTCGTGTCCAAAAGTCTGCATTTGAAGCATTGCTTAATAGGAAGCAATATGATGCTATGATGCGGCGAGCTAGTAAGATGATTAATCCTATAGAGGACTCCTTACGAGTCTATGTCCTTGATGACATTATAAATATCTATACTTGGGGAATTGGAGAACGTAAGGAACAAGACTGCATCGTACTTTAGATATAAATAGTTACTCTCGATTAATACTGTTACTATGTAGAGGTGTAATTAACAATAATAGAATCATTAATATTGGTAAAAGTATTTCAGGGTTTGATGTTTTGTATTGATGATTCTATTATTGTAGTATATATTTCCCTATATGATATAATGGGTCTAGAATTTAATTCCTGAGAAATTAAATCTGCGCCGTTGTTATAGTGGTGCGGTTTAACGGTGTTATTTTAGCTTGCTAAAGTTCCTTTTAGGATCAATTTGTAATCTCCGCCGTTTTTTGTATTTTGGAATCAGTAAATACCTGCTGTTTCAAAGACAGGGTTAAATTAAATAATCCCCTGATGGGGACGGAAACATTAGAGGAAAAGAAGATGTATTCTTGTCCTAGTTATGACATGTTAAATTAAATAATCCCCTGATGGGGACGGAAACAATGCTTTAGCTTCAAGTTTAGTAGTAGGAACAGCAATAGTTAAATTAAATAATCCCCTGATGGGGACGGAAACGCTGTCTAGCCAGTCAAGATGTTCGCTGTATTCCTCTTGTGTGTTAAATTAAATAATCCCCTGATGGGGACGGAAACACGTAAGTTAACTTGGTGTGATATTATATATCAAGCATGCGGTTAAATTAAATAATCCCCTGATGGGGACGGAAACTTTTAGCATACGTAATTTTCTATATTTGCCCATTAAATATAAGTTAAATTAAATAATCCCCATTAGGGGACGGAAACCAATGCTCTTCATATCCAATCATGATACGCTCACATTCAGCAGGTTAAATTAAATAATCCCCATTAGGGGACGGAAACCGTACTACTGCTTTTATTGTTTACATCCCCTTTTTCATTTGGGTTAAATTAAATAATCCCCAATGGGGTCAAAAAAGCACTATCTTATTATTTGTAGATAGTGCTTTTTCTTATTTTATATAAACATTAATTTTTTACGGCTGCCATTTCGAGTACCCAAATCCCATCATGATAATGCTCACCACGAGCATGCCGTTACCAAGGGTAATGGTGCTTTCAGTTGTGGCTAGACAGGTCATAAAGGATCCGATGCCCATAATGATTGTGCCTAGTATAGCAGATAGTTTATGAATTGCCATGATAATCACCCCTTGCTTTCCCTAACAACATTAGGTTTAACAATATACGTAATGACTGCGTACAGTAGGGCACCGATTACAATCCCGTTCAGCGAAGCCAGTCCGAATGGTATGAATTTAACACAGACCAATGCGATGGCCCATGTGATCCATGGAACTAGATTCCATTTTTTGAAAATCGCTTTGTTGTAATCGATATATTTTCCGCGATGAACCAGGTAAAAATCCGCTAAGATAATACCACATAGTGGCGGAACGATGATGCCTAGTGTACTTAAGAATACAAAGAGGGAGTCAATTTTATATGGCTGTGTCATTGTTGCTAATGCAGAGATAGCAATGAGCACGGCTAGCATAATATTTCTGTTTAGTTTGAAAGAATTTGCTAGGTTTAATGATGTGGAATACAGGTTCGCACCATTTGTGGTAAAGATATTTGTAGTCAACAATAGTAAGCTTGGGAATACAAGACCAAATCTTAATAGTACGTTGATTAAGTCACCATCATTCATAGCAACGCCTGCGATAGCACCGCAGCTGATCATTAAGGTATTGCCGCCTAATAGACCAATTGTGCTCGCTGTAATAACATCTTTCTTGCTTTTACCATAGCGCATAATATCGGCGATACATGTAGCAGTAGACAAAATCCATGTACCGATAACGATGGTAATGCCTGACAGTAAATCGATAGGTTGCAATGGCACATAGTTAAATAGTTCTTGCCAGCCACCGATTGTTTGAACCGAGCGAGCCGCTGTTCCTAGGGAGAGGAATACGATAGATGGAATCGCAATATAGCCAAATACGGCAAGTGATTTAATGCCGAGAACTGCAAAGATACCCATGATAACGGCGCTGAGCATCATCGCAATGATTTCGCCTGTGTAGGAAAGGTTAAAAACTTGAGCAATAAAATGTCCATATAAAGCCGCTTGAATCGTGTACCAACCTAGATTGACGATAGGTACGAAGAGAGAGGCAATTCTAGATCCTTCCTGACCGAAGCTGTATCGAGTCAAAAGGGCAAAGGTAAGGCCTGTTTTATAGGCGATTACACTCACTAGCCCTGCAATGATACATAAGAAAATGTTGCCTAGAATCATGGCCAATAGTAATTCGTTGAAAGTCAGCCCTGCCGCTAATCCACCACCAGCCATCATACTAGTAACAAGAAAAACGAATCCAGTCCAAACAATGGTGAGAGAAAAGCAAGATTTCCTTGCTCCTAACGGGACAGGCTCTCTAGAATACTCATTATCTGTGTTTGTATCAACTGGTTCAACAAACTCTAATTTCTCCTTACTCATACATCTATACTCCTTTACGTAATAAAAAAGCTACCATGATGCGTTTTAAGATTTATATAAGCATGGTAGTAAAGACCTATTATGTAGTGTAAATATAGTGAATTTCTCTAATAAAGGATGAATATTTAATTTGTCATAAACGAATGGTATTTGTCTTCATTAAAACATACGTAGAATGAATATTCAATATGTATACTATGCATGTTAAGCAATGTTGAGAATGATAGATTCTTTAGTGTTAATATTGTAAAAGCAAATAGATATTGTGACTATAATATAGTAAGAAGGTATAAGTAGGTGTTACTCCTATGAGATCCTAGTTATAAATAGGCACGTTCTCAAGAGTATAGTATATATACTGATGAGAACGTGCCTTTGCTGCATTACTGGATGTGGTTATTGTTTTTGGAGCTTTAGTGCCCTTATTTGCTTTACAAAAAGCAAATAGCCCTCCGTTGCCTAGTGTAACTAGATAACTGAAAGGCCATTTCTCAAGCTTTTTGTTTTCAGAGATGAGCCTGACGTTACGACTCGTCTGACTATCTA
>OGFP01000337.1_pt1 | contig 22279 bp, 20 predicted proteins | sample 1570971 | NCBI WGS metagenome assembly OGFP01 (sample SAMEA2582033, study PRJEB24529) | metagenome | biome: Human gut stool | place: China | collected 2011 | reverse complement strand
CCGCGACCCCAACCTTGGCAAGGTTGTGCTCTACCAACTGAGCTATTGCCGCATTGGAAATGCTTGCAAAAGAAGCATTTCTGATTTGCGGTTGCAAAGGTAGCACTTTTTTCTTAACCACCAAAACTTTTCAATAAAAAAAGCAGTAAAAATGCGTTTTTTTAGTTGAAAAGTGCGTTTTGTTATTAGTCCATACGCTCTATATAGTCTTTTGGACTGTATTCGCGTAGTATTTCGAGTTCGTTGGTATTCTCACGAACCATTGCCAGAGTGGGGTGTGAGATGCCGTTGAACATGGTTGTTTTAACGGTTGTGTAGTGATTCATGTCCTCGAAAACGATATTTTCACCAATTTGCAGCTCGTGGTCGAACTGCCATGCCGACATGAAATCGCCCGACAGACAGCTATTCGCTCCTAATCTATATATATAAGGTATAGAGTAGTCGATGTCTTCTTCTATGGTTTTGGCTCCTCTCACGGCAGGGTGGTATGGCATTTCGAGACAATCGGGCATGTGGCACGAGAAACTTACGTTAAGAATGGCGGTCTTTATGCCCTTGTCTTCTACCACGTCTACGACTTGAGCTACCAGCGGTCCCGTCTGCCAACCGAACGCGCTGCCCGGCTCCATTATTAACTTTAGCCATGGATAGCGGTTGTGGAATTCGCGGAGTGTGTTCACGAGCAGTTCGATGTCGTAGTCCTTGCGTGTCATCAGATGACCGCCACCGAAGTTTATCCACTTTATCTGCTTGAACCATCCTGCGAATTTCTCTTCGATATGTGCGAGTGTGCGCACGAATACGTCCGAACCGTTCTCGCAATGGCAGTGGCAGTGGAACCCATCAATCTCCTCAGGCAGTTGCTCAGGCAGTTTGTCTGCGCTTACTCCGAAGCGTGTGCCTGGCGCACATGGGTTATATATGTCGGTCTCTATCTCCGAATACTCAGGGTTGATGCGTAGTCCGAAGCTGATTTCTGGGTTCTGCTTGCGTGCCGTTTCGTGCAAGCGTTCGTATTGTGTGAGCGAGTTGAACGTAAGATGACTTGAGCAGGCTGCAATCTCCTCAATCTCGTAGTCGGTATATGCAGGCGAGAAGGTGTGTGCCTTGCTGCCGAACTTGTCGAAAGCCAAGCGTGCTTCCGACAGCGAACTTGCTGTCGTCGAACTGATGTACTCTCTGAATATCGGGAATGTCTTCCACAGTGCGTAAGCCTTGAATGCAAGTATAATCTCCACGTCAGCTCTCTTTGCCACGTTGCTGATTATGCGCAGATTGTTGCGCAGACGCGCTTCCTCGATGATGTACATCGGGCGGTTAATTTCCTTATATGTAGTTGTATCTATCTTCATTTTCTTGTATATGATGGTGATGCTTTAGTCGTTGTTATAGCACAGTTTGTTTATAGCCACAGCCACACCGTCCTCCTCGTTTGAAAGTGTCACATAGTTGGCTTCGCTGCGCACTTCGGGTGCTGCGTTGCTCATCGCCACGCCCATGCCTGCCAGGCGCAACATTGAGAGGTCGTTGTATCCGTCGCCGAAGGCAATCATATCCTGCGGAGTGAGATTGAGCTTTGCCAGCAGGCGTAGCAGCGACTGCGCCTTGTCGATGCCTTTCGGCACCAGTTCGACGAAGAACGGTGCAGAGCGGTACACATCCATGCGGTCGCCCACGAGAGCCAATAGTTCCTGCTCCGCCTTCGCAGCAACAGTAGGTTCGGCGGTCATAAGCAACTTTGTCGGGTTTGGTTCCAGATTTGCGAGCAGATTCTCCACCTTGCGTATCGGCATCTTGTTGATGCGCGACTCTTCTGCCACGTAGATATCTTCAGCCGACTCTGTTATAATCTCCTTTCCGACGTAGCCGAGCAGTGCATAGCCATGCTCCTTAGCGTAGTTGTAAAGCGTAGGTATCATGTTGCTTGGCAGATGCTGCGAGTAGATTTCTTCCTTCGTGCACCAGTCGATGATTTTTCCGCCGTTGTACGAGAGGATGTATCCGCCGCGTGTCGAGAGTTCGAGACTTTCGGCTACGGGTTCTATGCCGAACGTAGGTCTGCCCGAAGCCAGTATGATGTGTGCGCCGTTCTCTTGCGCTGTGAGCAACGCCTTGCGTGTAGCAGGCGTAACCTCTTTCTTGTTGTTGGTGAGTGTGCCATCGAGGTCGAGTGCGATGGCGCGGTACACTATCTTGTTGCTTGTTGACATTCTTGTTGTTTTGAGTGCAAAGTTACTGCAAATAAGGCGCAATACAAAATAAGCCTGCTTGTTTTTGCAACCCAGTTGCACATTTAACGCCATACCTTTGCAGTGTTCAAAAATAAAAGTATAAATGTTTTAAAATAAAAGTAAAATGGAACAGGAACACAATCATCATACCCACGGCTGCGGTTGTGGGCATTGTAACGAACATCATCATCAAGAACACCATGAGCATGGTGGCAGTAAACGCACACTGCTGCTTATCGTTCTTACTACGTTGCTGCTTATCGGCGCAGTAGTTGTAGAGAAGTATTGCGGTCTGCCTACGTGGCAGTTGTTGCTGGTTTACCTCGTGCCTTATCTTCTTATCGGTCAAGATACGCTGAAGGAAGCATTTGAGGGCATAGTCCGTGGCGACATGTTCAACGAGCATTTCCTTATGTCCGTCGCCACAATCGGTGCGCTCTGTATCGGTTTTCTACCTGGTGCCGAAACAGAGTTCCCTGAAGCAGTCTTCGTGATGCTGTTCTTCCAGATAGGCGAACTGTTTGAAGGCTATGCCGAGGGCAAGAGTCGCGACAGCATATCCCATCTTATGGATATACGTCCCGATACCGCTACCGTAGAGCGCGGCGGTGAACTCGTCGTTGTGTCGCCGTCTGATGTGCAGGTTGGCGAGACGATAGTGATAAAGCCAGGCGAAAAGGTGGCGCTGGACGGACGCGTCGTAGAAGGCGAGTCGTCGCTCAACACCGTTGCGCTCACCGGCGAGTCAGTGCCGCGTGATGTAGCGAAGGGCGACGAGGTCGTATCGGGCTGCGTGAACCTTACCGGTGTGCTCCGCGTGCAGACCACAAAGAGTTTCGGCGAGAGCACCGTGTCGAAGATAATCAGTCTGGTGGAGAGTGCCGATGCACATAAGTCGCACAGCGAGTCGTTCATTGCTCGCTTTGCGCACGTCTACACCCCGATTGTCGTCTTTGCAGCCCTGCTACTTGCCATCGTTCCGCCGTTGTTCGCATCGGGTAGTTTCGTCGATTCGTTCGCCGTATGGTTGCATCGAGCGCTCATCTTCCTCGTCGTTTCGTGTCCGTGTGCATTGGTCGTCAGTGTGCCGCTCACGTTCTTCGGCGGATTGGGTGGTGCGTCGCGCCGCGGAATACTCGTCAAGGGCAGCAACTATATGGACGCATTGGCTAAGCTCGGCGTTGTGGTGTTCGACAAGACCGGCACACTCACATACGGCGAGTTTGCCGTAGAGGCGGTGCATCCAACGGAGTTCGATGCTCACGAACTGCTTCACCTGGCTGCGCATGTAGAGCACTTCTCTACGCATCCTATCGGAGCCGCCCTGCGCGACGCTTTCCCGCAGGAGGCTCACGACGGCTGCAAGATAACCGACATCGAGGAAGTCGCAGGTCAGGGCGTGCGTGCCAATGTAGGTGGTCGAATCGTCTGTGTTGGCAACGAAAAGATGATGGAGACGGTAGGCGCCGCGTGGCACAACTGCCATCGTGTAGGCACTATCATACATGTGGCTGTAGACGGCAAATATGTCGGACATATCGTTATCAACGATCATATAAAGGACGACTCCTTAGAGGCTGTCAGCGCATTGCGTAAGGTAGGCGTTGAGCGCACCGTTATGCTTACGGGCGACCGCGATGAGGTTGCTAAGGATGTAGCCGAGCGTGTAGGCATTGAAGAATATCACGCAGGCTTGCTGCCTACGGATAAGGTTTCGCAGGTAGAACGTCTGCTGAACGAGAAGAAAGCGGACGCTACGCTTGCGTTCGTCGGCGACGGCATCAACGATGCGCCCGTGCTGAAGCGTGCCGACATAGGCATTGCTATGGGTGCTTTGGGTAGCGATGCAGCTATAGAGGCAGCCGACGTGGTGCTGATGGACGACAAACCGTCGAAGATAGCCCTCGCCGTAGCTATCGCACGCCGCACGATAGGCATCGCTCGTCAGAACGTGTGGTTTGCCATCAGCGTTAAGGTGGCGATACTGCTGCTTGCAGCCTTCGGCTTGGGCACGATGTGGATGGCTGTCTTCGCCGATGTGGGTGTTACGGTGCTCGCCGTGTTGAACGCCATGAGGGCATTAAAGAGTTAGGCTTATGTTCTTGTCCGCATTGTTAGTTTCGCTCTTCACGTTCGTGCAGTTCAACTGCGAGAACCTCTTCGACTGTCAGCACGACTCGCTGAAGAACGACGTTGAGTTTCTGCCCGACGGGTCGTACCATTGGACTCCCTTTCGCTATTGGCGCAAGCTGAATAGAGTGGGGCAGACCATCGTGTCGTGCGGTGAACGTAATGGTGAGGTGGAAACTCTTGCGGAGCAGGACTGTTTCATATCAGAAGAGGCGGTTGCCAACTGGCATCTGCCCGATATGGTGGCGTTGTGCGAGGTGGAGAACGACTCTGTGATGCGCGACCTTACGAAGCGTTCGCTTCTGCGCACTGCGCGCTATGAGTATGTCGTTACCAATTCGCCCGACGAGCGCGGCATAGACGTGGCGTTGATGTACTCGCCGTTCTCGTTTCGGTTGATAAACAGTAGGGCGGTGCGCATTGCGCCCATAAGAGGAATGTCGCCAACACGCGACCTTCTGTATGCTTCTGGCTTGATCATTTCGGGCGACACGCTGCACGTCATCGTTGCCCACTTGCCGAGTCGTCGTGGTGGCGAGCAACACTCGCGTCCGTTCCGCCGTGTGGTGGCAGAGAAGATATGCGCCATAGCCGACTCTGTGAGGGCTGTCTCTGCAGATGCGAAGATAATAGTAGCTGGCGACTTTAACGATTACACTACGTCGGAGAGCGTGCGTATGGTTTGTTCCACTGGTTTCACCGATGTGTCGGCGAAGGCTGTTGGGCAGAACGGCGCACGAGCCACATACAAATATCGTGGCGAGTGGCGTAGCCTCGACCACATTCTTGTAAGCACGAGCATGATGCCAGCAGTGCGCTCATGCCGTGTTCACGATGCTCGCTTCCTGCTTGTTGAGGATGAGAAGTATGGCGGTGTGCAGCCACGCCGCAACTATCTCGGTCCGCGGTGGCGCGACGGCTTCAGCGACCATCTGCCTCTTGTCGCAGAGTTCGCATTAGACGAATAAAGGTGCCAGCGATTGTTCAACGCCTTTGCTCTTCCGCTTTCTTCACGCTGCCTGCTTTCAGTACTATCGTCTTTGCCTCCTCGTAGTCGGTGTATTGCGGATTGCGCTCCATGAATATTCTCACGGCGCGGTCAATCAGCTTGGTGTTCATCAGTTTTGCGTTCACCATCTTGTTGCCCTCAACACGTCCGAGGCGTATCTGCACCGTGGTGCTTATCATGTCGAAGATTAGTTTCTGCGATGTGCCAGCCTTCATGCGCGTGCTTCCCGTCACGAACTCCGGTCCGGTTATCACCTCTACCGGATAGTCGGCTTCGGCGGCGATGGGCGAGTTGGGGTTGTTCACAATGCAGCCCGTCGTTATGCCCTCGGCGCGGCAGTGGCGGAGCGCTGCGAGCACGAAGGGCGTAGTGCCACTTGCCGATACGCCCACCACGATGTCGTCGGTAGATACGTGTTTGTCGAGAAGTTGCTGCCAACTGTTCTCCGTGTCGTCCTCTCTTGACTCGCGTGTCTGCGTCAGACAGCCGATGCCGCCGGGGAACACGGCTTGTATCTGCGTTCCGTCTGTGCCGTACGTGTTCTGCACCTCGATAGTGTCGAGTGTAGCCAGTCGTCCGCCCGTGCCGCATCCCACGTAGAATAGTCGTCCGCCGTTCTTCAGTTTGTGTTCCACCGCTTCTATAAGTCTGTTTATAGCCGGCAGCGCCTTTCCTATAGCAGCGGGCACCGTCATATTCTCGTTGTTTATGTCCGCCGTCAGCTGCTCCACGCTCATCCGTTCCAGATGGTCGTAGTGCGATGATTGCTCTGTGATTCGTTTATCCATGATTGGGTTTGTTTATCACTTGTCAGAGGTCGTTACCAGTTCATTAATGATATTCTTAACGCTATTGCTGTTAATCTGTTTCTTGAAATGAACTGTATAACCATTTGCTGTCATTGCTTTGAAAAACTCGTCTGCACAAGAAATCTTTGACTCTTCGTCTGGAGCTATATACGACTCCTTGTCATAGGCCTTTGTTTCAATCACGATGTTCAGTTCTTTTGTACCGTCGGCGCGCTTAACCACATACATGAAGTCGGGGCTGTAATTGCTTGATGCCACAGTCGGGATGCAGATGCTGTGTGACGGTATCTTGCCATACACTATCACTTCGTCAATCTCTGTCTTGATATTCTGAAGTTCCAGTCCTGAGTCGTGAGCAAAACTATCGTACAGATACTTCAGAGGAGGAGTTCCTGCTTCTGTCTTGTTGCCTATGTAAGCCTGGACCACCTCATCTTTCACCGTGCCGTCAGCATTTGTTAGTTTTGTTTCCTTCATCATGTAGTTGGCTTGCTTATAGCGCACCCGTCCTACAAGTTGTTTACATTTCCAGTCGTCTACTGCCCAAATAAGTCTTGTCAGCGAACTGTCATTGAACATATCGTTGTCTATTTTGCATCCGTTGTTTGCAGCCTCGCATATAGCCTTATGCAGAATCAGTATCGGTATATTGGTGTGTCTTGTTGCACGTTTCAAGAATTCGTTATAGGCATAATGGCGGTTGCTCAGCGTGAGTTCTATGTGCGATCCTTCGTTGGCTACAGCTATGTTGTCTTCAAATCCAAGAATCTTGCGTGACGACATCACCGTTTGAAGCGAGAATACCTGTTTCTCTTTGATGATTAAAGGCAGTTCGGTCACTATCTTGTTGTCTATTTCCTTATCGAAGTATAATATATACTTTCGGTTGAGCTGTGCCCACAATTCGCGCAGCTCTTCAAATCTTGCTTTTCTGATGTGAATCTTTTCGCTGCGATTGCTGTTGCGGTTGTTGATGCGACTTGTGTTCAAACCGCCAGCCATATTTTTGAATTCAGGATATTCCACCAACATATCGTCGAACTTGTCTGGAACGACATTCTTATCGAAGTCGACGTAGCCCTTTTTCATAAGTTCTATGAAGAACTGGTTTACCTCCATATTGCGCATCTTCGCCACCTTTATTATATCTTCGGCGGTTATTGAGAGCGGACTCTTCTGTTGAGCCTCCAACTCTCCGTTTATTTCAGCCACAAGTTTGTTGGCAAAGTCTTTTTCTGTAAAGTCTACGATGTAGTTGAGCATGAACGACGAGTCGCTGATTCTGTTTCCTACACTATCCACTGGCAGGCGCAGACCTCTGCCCACCTCCTGCAGTTTGCTTGTTTCTGAGCCGCTCGAACGCAGTTTGCATATTGTGAACACGTTGGGGTTGTCCCATCCCTCTTTCAGTGTCCACTTCGAGAACAGGAAGCGCAGCACGTTCGGTTTTCCTTCATTATCTGTAAAACTCAGCAGTTCTTTCTTTCCATGCAGAATAGTCTTCACCTCGTTTGCGATGTTTTCGTCCGTGTCGTTGTTGTCCTGGGCGAAATATCCTGCGCACGAAGCCTCAATGTTGTCAAGCGTAGCTTTCAGATAAGCGGCATATTCTTTAGTGTTTTGGCGTGCAAGTTCCTTCTCTATTCTTGCCGACAACAGCTCTATGAATTTCTTTCTGAGCCAACCGTCGTTGTTTCCGTTAGGTCCTCTGAAACTTTCGATACTGTCGATGAAGAACAGAGCCAATGTCTTTATTGGCAATCCGTCACGGCAGAAGTTTTCGCGCTCGGTCTCGAAGTGGCGCATCAGCGCAAGTTCTATCATTCCTTCTTGATATGACACGCCATACTGGTCGGGGAAGAACTCTTCTCCGGTCTGTTTCTCCTGACCGTTGCTCAGGCAGATACTGTTCTTTGTGATAGCATTTACAGCCACTCCGTCGAGGTCGTTATCTATAACGCCGAGACTGTCACCGGTATGCACGGTGAATGTCTTTGATGTTTTGTCTGCTGTTGTCAGTTTCAGGTTTGCGCAGTCGCCCTTGACCACCTGCAACACCTTCACCTTCTTTTCAGCCTTTTTGCCTCCAGGCAACTCCAAGTGTTCTTTTGCCACGCCTTTAATCAGTCCATGGTTGAAGGAGTCGGCGGCATTAAGGTCGTAGACAAGTTCCTGATAATCTTTCACCGCATGCTTGTTCTTGCCTTTGCCCACAGTCAGTTCTGGGAACGTAGCACCATAGCGCAACACCAGCTGGGGTCGGAATCCATTAATGAGGTCGGCGTACGACTTGCCGCCACGCTCCACACGATGCGGTTCGTCGATGATGAGCACGGGTTTTGTGTCGGCTATTGCGTCTATCGGTCTGTGAAAAGCGCCAAGCATCTGGTCGTAGTCTTCGCGTGTCAGCAGTTTGCCGTTGGTAAGCAGCTGGGTGTTGAGCAGCAGTACATATATCTTGTCCTTTGTGTGATGGGTGCCGTAGAAGAAATGTCCTACAGCCGACGGCATGTTCTGACGCCCTTTCTTTTTCTGCTTCTGCGGTTCGAGCAAACACAGCTCTATCTCTGCGCCATAGCCGCACACTCTGCTGAAGTGGCGTTTCACTTCCGCTTCTTTCAGGAAAGCCGCCGTTCCGGCTTTGATAGGCAGTGTGGGTACGGCTATTATGAACTTGTTGATGCCGCAGCGTTTGTGCAGTTCGAACATCGTTCGGGTGTAGACATAAGTCTTTCCGGTGCCAGTCTCCATCTTTATGTCGAGCAGGCAATGGTGCGGCAGGCTCTTTATCTTCTCTGTGAGCATATAGCGTGTCACCCTTTGCTTTGTGGCTTTCTCCAGAATGCCTGCCTTTTGGCGCACAACTTGCAGAGCCATGCCGCTTAGCTCATGGCGCAGCACGGGGTTCTGATGGCTCGCTTTCGGAGCCTCTTGTATAGAATCCTCTACCACTGTTGCCACGCCTTCTACGGGCACGGTTTGATGGGTGAGGTTGTTTTCGAGTTTCAGTTCCATTAATATCTTACGTCAATGTTAACGGTCAAAGTCTTGTTGCCTTCCTTCAGTGTGCGCAGGTTCTTCTGCAGCTCCTCGCAGTGTGTGAAGCCGAAGCTATAGCCGAATATCACGATGTTTTGCGGTGAGAACGGCTCTCCGTTGTATTTGTCCATCAATGCAGCAATGCTATTCGCGTCGAAGTCTTTGTCGGGGTTTATCATATACAGGTGATTGCCCTTCCAGTATGCCTTATACCTTCCGAGCGTCACTTCCTCTGCGTCCTCGGTGAATCCGTAGCCGTCAGCCACAAGCCATGTGCGAAGCACGGCTTCCAGTCCGAAGTCGTCTACGGTGAGAGAGCTGATTGTTGTTATTGGGTCGAACTTTTCCATTTGCAACAGCGCATTCTCTTTCGGCTCTTCCAAGACAAAATGCTTGAAACCAAGGTCGCCAGCAAACAGAGGGTTCGCCTCCTTTATCTTTTTGGCTGCGCGCTTGATGCGCTCCATGCCAACTTCATCGATGGTCTTATAGCCTGCTTTTGCAGCCTCGCTATCAGGTTTGCATTCTTCGGGAAGTTGAACAAGGATAAACTTGCGATTGTCACCATCCTCTGCGTTCTTTTGCATTACTGCATGAGCTGTTGTTGAGCTACCTCCGAAGAAATCTAATACTGTTACATTTTCACCAAGTGTCATGGATAATATATGCCTTATTAGTTCAACTGGTTTAGGGGTTTCAAAGACAGCCTTTCCATTAAACAATTCAACAATCTCCCTTTTTGCAGAATCATTGGTTCCACCTTTTTCAGATGAAATTATACTTTCTGGAGTTAATCCTTGTTTTCCCTCTGACAAATATTTTTTAATGCGTGGAACGCCATTTCCGTCACTTCCAAACCAAATCTTATTTTGGGCAACAGCTTCATTCATCTTTTCCAATGTCATTCTCCAACACGAGCCTGAAGGTAAATTATATGATTTACCATTTGGAGCAACGAATGTATAAAACTGGGATTTAGTTCCATGACCCGCTTGAGCAATTGCAGGAACGGAAGTCCATGGTCCTTTAGGGTCATTGTCAGGATTTTTATAACGACTTAAAGCTGCTTTAGTCATAATTTCTAATCCCAATGAATCCTCCAATAATTCAATATCTTTTACATAGCATAGAACATAATCATGGCGAATAGAAATTGAACTTCTATTTTCTCTGGTCTTTCTTTTTTCCCAAATGAATTGAGCAACAAAACATTCCTCACCAAACACCTCGTCGCATAGTTTCTTCAGATTCGCTTGCTCGTTATCGTCAATAGAAATAAAGATTACGCCATCGTCAGTCAGCAAGTTGCGGGCGAACGAAAGTCTGGGCAACATGAATGTGAGCCAAGCGGCATGGCTTGCGCTTCCGCGACGTGTCATACTCAGAATACGTTCTGCACGTTCGCGGCTTACATCCAGTCGCTTAGCCAGTTCGTCGGCTGTAAAGTTGAATCGGTCGTTATACACAAAACCGTCGGAGCCGGTGTTGTACGGTGGGTCTATGTAGATTACTTTCACCTTTCCGCCATACGACTTCACCAAGTGCTGCAGGGCGTCCAGATTGTCGCCACTGATATAAATGTTCTTGCTGTCGCGGTTCTCGGGCTTAGCGTTGTGCTCCTCGTCTGGGCGTATCAATGTAGTGGTGTCCATGTTGGTGAGCATACGTGCATAGTTCTTGCCCAACCAGTTGAAGCCGCTCGTTTCGTCGGTAAGCGTTGTGCCTTCGGGCAGAGCAGCCTTGAAAGCCTCTATGTCAAATTCGCCGTCGGCGTTGAAGCACTGAGGAAAATACTCTCTGAGCACCTTAATCTCTTTCTGTCCTGCCGCAGCCTCGGCATTGCGACCAATTATATCTTTTATCATGTTTATGTCTTTAGTTTGACCACAAAGTTACGAAAAATAAATGGAAATATCTGCACTTGTGCTCTGCAATCTCTGCACTTAGGTTCTGCAATCTCTGCACTTAAGTTCTGCAATCTCTGCACTTATGCCGTCGGATCGCGTTCGGTGTCCGATCGGGTTGCGTCCGGTGTCCGATCAGATTGCGTCCGCCGTCCAATCGGATTGCGTTCGGTGCACGATGAAAGAGTGTGGGGCGGAATACATCAGAAGTGCTACTTCTACAGTTTCTTTCCTATCCATCTGGGCAGCACAACGGTGCCCATTACGAGGAACGGGTAGTAGAAGATGGCCCTCCAGAGCATTGCTGCGAGTATGGCTACTGAGGCATCGGGCAGATAGTCGGCGTAATAAAGGCGGAACATCAGTTCGGCTACGCCGCTGCCGCCGGGCGTGGGACTGAGTATCGAAATCATCCACATCACCCATTGCCGGCACCAGGCTATGAGCATGTCGCCCTGGCATTGGAAGGCGAAGAGTATGGCGGCTACGATGGCGAATCGCGCGAGCCAGGCAACGGAGGTGTAGCCCATCAGACGCAGCCAGAAGCGGCTGCCTTCGAGCTTCGCCTCCTGCGAGGCTAAGGTCATATCGTTGGAGAACCGCTCTATTTTCGGCTGGAACCTGCGCAACCCCGGTATCTTGCAGCATGCTTTCAGCACCCAGCCTAAGAACTGCGGACGATGGAGCAGCAGCACGTACAGTATGGCTGTCCATGCGGTTACGATGAGTGTGCTTATGAGGAAGACGACGTGTATGCCGCCCTTCAGCCATTCGCTCGACACAGTGGCGCCCGTGTCGCTTGCGGTGCAGAAAAGCAGATCTGAGGGCACGCATAGGTAGAGCACGCAGCAGCTGATGGCGAGAAAGGCTTCGTCGGCGAGCAGGGCTGCGAACATGGTGAAGATGCTTCTGCCCATGGTCACGCCCTCGCGGTTGAGATACACGAACGCCAGTCCGCTGCCGCCTACTGCGGAGGGAGTGACGGCGGAGGTGAACTCGCAGAGCACGTTGATGCGGAAGCTCTGCGAGAGCGACAGTTTGCGCTGACTGAGGTAGCGGAAGCGCAGCGTGTACATAAGGTTCTGGATGGCGAAAAGCAGTACGGCGATGCCTACGCCTAAGAAGAATTGCGGGGACAGGTGTATCTTGCTCAGGGCGTCAAGGTCGAACTCTCTTATCATCATTCCGGCAATCACCACGAGTCCGATTGACGCCGCCAGCCATAAGTGCCATTTTTTCATTCTGTGCTAAGTGTGAATTAGTTTGTTGATGTGTGCAAATTTACACAATTATGTGTAATACAGCGTTCTTTGGCGCAATTTTATTATGCTTTGTTTGCGTATCTCAACTATTTTGGCGAATTTTGTATAATAGTATATTATAAACTATTTGTATATTCTCTCAATATAGGCAAAACATGAAAGCAAGAAACGCACGGATAGACACGCTGAGAGTAGTAGCGATGCTGATGATTATCTGCGGTCATCTCATATATCACGGTATGCGCCATGTCGGTTTGCAGGAGTCGACGGGTGTGCCGTTTGCTGACAGCGCAGTAGGGCGGATGAATTTTGTGATGGCGCAGTTCTTAGGGTATGCGTGCAATATAGCCACAAACATATATTTTATGATAACCGGCTACTTCCTTGTGAAGCCCAGAACGTTGTCGTATGCCGTCAGCAAGTCGTGGAAGCTATGGCGTACGATAGTGTTCTACACCTTGTCCGTCTATGCCGTGCTTTGCGCTATGGGTGCGCTCGATTTCTCCGTCTCGCAACTGATTGAGCAGCTGATGCCTATACATAGCCGCAAGTACTGGTTTATGTCCAACTATATTGTGGTGCTCCTGCTGTCGCCGTTTGTGTCGAAGGCTCTTGACGCGCTGGCGAAGAAGGAGTATCAGGGACTGTTGCTGGTTCTGCTGCTGCTCAACTTTGCTGAAGGCAGTTGGGGGTATGGCGGCATCTTCAGCGGTGGCATGTCCTTGGTGTTCTGCCTCTCGCTCTTCACGTTGGGCGGCTATCTGAAGAAGTTTCCTCTTCCTGCGTTCCGCTTCGACCATGTAGCCTATCTCGTGGGCTATCTTTCGATATGTCTGTTCTTTACGCTTAACAGTTATGTGGGTCAGTGGGGAGTGTTTGGCGATGCTGATACACTGCTGAATATCAGGGCGTTGGCAAACAACAGCGTGCCACTGCTTAGTTCGGTATGCTTCTTCCTTGTGTTTGCAAGTGGCAGATGGAGCGTGCCGAACGGTGTTTCGCGCCTTGCGGTAGGCTGCAGTCCGTACATCATGGCTGTGTACCTGATACACGACAACGTATATCTGCGTCCGTTGTTGTGGGATGGGGTGGTGCGTCCGTTGAATTATGTCAACAGCTGCTGGTTTCTGCCTTATTGCGTTGCGGTGGTTGTTGCGGTGTTTGTGTTGTGCCTGTCTGTGGAATACGTAAGGCAGAAAGTAGTGTCGTTAATAAAGAAATAAATGCATTTATTTTGTATTGTGTTCGATTTGCACTAACTTTGCATCATTATGATAGAAGTGAAAGTAAAAGACGCTGCTTTGCGTGAAGCGGCGATGCAAGATATGGATGCTTTCCTCGGCGTGTTCATAAACGCTACGAAGGAGGCTATTGGCGGCGAACTCAATGCTGAAAATATGCAGCAGCTGAGTGTGGCGCAAATTACGTTGTTGGCTTATGACATCCTGCACGAGGAGGTTATGGACGGCGGATTCGTGCAGCTCATCTACAACGGCTACGGCGGATTTATCTTCGACAATCCGTTTGCGAAGGTGCTGCGCGACTGGGGCTTGCGCGACCTCGCGAAGATGCTCTTTGCTGTACGCAAACTCTACAAGGAATATGGCGCAAAGATACAGCGCGAGTGCAGTGACGACGAGTTCATGGCTATGTTCGAGCAATATCCCGAGTTCGACGACTACGACGACGAGTTCGTGGAGAACGAGGAGAACTGGACAGAGGCTGTAGCCCGTTATGTAGACGAACACATAGAGGAGTTCGTCGTTATTGAGGAATAAAAAAAGAGAGTAGAGTCGGCGGTGCAGGATGTTTTGCAATTATCAGCTACACCTGCGGCTTTCGGCTTCAAGACAATTATGAACAAGGAACAGGAACTCATTAGAAAGAAAAGTCCGGTGAGCATCCGCAACAAGAAGGCTTCGTTCGAATACTTCTTTGTGGAGACATACACCGCCGGTATAGTGCTTACGGGCACCGAGATTAAGTCAATCAGACTCGGAAAGGCGAGTCTGGTTGACACTTTCTGTTATATAAACAACGGCGAGGTCTGGGTGAAAGGCATGAACGTTTCGCCCTATTTCTATGGCTCGTTCAGCAATCACGAGGCGCGTCGCGACCGCAAGTTGCTGCTCACGCGTCGCGAGATATCCAAGCTCGAGGCGGCTACCAAGCAGCCCGGCTTCACCATTGTGCCCATACTCGTGTTCATTGACGAACACGGACGCGCCAAGGTGGACATCGCGCTCTGTCGCGGTAAGAAGGAGTACGACAAGCGTCAGACTCTGAAGGAGAAGGAAGACCGTCGTGAGATGGATCGCGCGATGAAACGCTATTAAACACACACACGAAATAGATGAAGAAGACTTTAAACGAAGTCGTTAAAGACAGGATAATGATACTCGATGGTGCGATGGGCACCATGATACAGCAATACGCGCTGACCGAGGAGGACTTCCGTGGCTATCGCTACCGCAAGACACCGGGACTGATGAAGGGCAACAACGATATGCTTAACATCACGCGCCCAGACGTGGTGAGCGATATCCACCGCAAGTATCTTGAGGCAGGTGCCGACATAATCACCACGAACACGTTCAGCTCGCAGCGCATTTCGCAAGCCGACTACCACTTGGAGGAAGCAGCACGCGAGATGGCTCTTGCCGGAGCACGGCTCGCACGCAAGGCTGCCGACGAGTTCGCTACCGACGAACGCCCGCGCTTCGTGGCAGGCTCGGTGGGTCCTACGAACAAGACCTGCTCTATGAGCCCCGACGTGAGCAATCCGGCTGCACGCGAAATCGACTATCTGACGCTCTACGGCGTGTATCTCGAACAGATAGAGGCACTCGTGGAGGGTGGGGTGGACATCATTCTCATAGAGACGGTGTTCGACACGCTTAACGCCAAGGCTGCCATCGACGCAACGATGGAGGCTGAGCGCAGAAGCGGCAAACGCCTGCCCATAATGCTCAGCATCACCGTGAGCGACCTCGCAGGCAGAACGCTCAGCGGACAGACCCTTGAGGCTGTGCTGGCAAGCGTTAGCAGCTATCCGCTCTTCTCTATCGGACTCAACTGCTCGTTCGGCGCACCGCAGATGAAGCCGTTCCTGAAGGAATTGGCGCGAAAGTCACCTTATTATATTAGTGCATATCCCAACGCCGGTCTGCCCAACAGTATGGGCGAATACGACGAGACAGCAGAGTCGATGGCTCCGCAGATGAAGGAGTACGTAGACGAGGGACTGGTGAACATAATCGGTGGCTGCTGCGGCACAACCGAGAAGTTCATAGCCGAGTATGCAAAGATAGTGGAGGGCAAGCAGCCGCACACGCCGCAACCGAAGTCGCAGACCATGTGGCTCAGCGGACTGGAGCTGCTCGATGTTACGCCCGACATTCGCTTCGTCAACGTAGGCGAGCGTTGCAACGTGGCAGGCTCGCGCAAGTTTCTGCGCCTTATAAACGAAAAGAATTACGACGAGGCTGTCAGCATAGCGCGTAAGCAGGTGGCTGACGGAGCCTTGGTCATAGACATAAACATGGACGACGGTCTGCTCGACGCACGCGAGGAGATGCGCACGTTCCTTAACATAATAGCCTCGGAGCCCGACATAGCGAAGGTGCCGGTGATGATCGACTCGTCTAAATGGGACGTTATCACCGCCGGACTGCAATGTGTGCAGGGCAAGGCGATAGTCAACTCTATCTCGCTGAAGGAAGGCGAGGAGGTGTTCCTCAGTCATGCCCGCGACGTGATGCGCTACGGTGCCGCGGTCGTGGTGATGTGCTTCGACGAGAAGGGACAGGCTACCACATACGAGCGACGCATCGAGATAGCCGAGCGTGCATATCGTCTGCTCACGGAGAAGGTGGGCATGAACTCGCTCGACATCATCTTCGACCCTAACGTGCTTGCCATAGCTACCGGCATGAGCGAGCACGATAATTATGCGCTCGACTTCATACGCGCTACGGAGTGGATTCGCACCAACCTGCCCGGAGCGCATATCAGCGGCGGTGTGAGCAACCTCTCGTTCTCGTTCCGTGGCAACAACTACATACGCGAGGCGATGCATGCCGTGTTCCTCTATCACGCCATAGGCAAGGGCATGGACTTCGGCATCGTCAATCCGGCTACGAAGGTGGCGTACGGCGACATTCCTGCCGACCAGCTCGAGATTCTTGAGGACGTGGTGCTCAATCGACGCCCCGACGCTTCGGAGCGTCTTGTGGAACTTGCGGAGAATATAAAGCTGCAGCAGGAGGCACTGAAGAACGGTGCGGCTACGGGGGCGGCAACCGCTTCGGCTGCCGAGCCCGAATGGCGCAAGGCTGATGTGGCTGAGCGCTTGTCTACGGCTCTCGTGAAAGGCGTAGCCGACTATATGGATGCCGACCTGCAGGAGGCACTTACGGTGTATCCGAAGGCGGTGGACATAATAGAGGGTCCGCTCATGGCGGGCATGAACAAGGTGGGCGAACTCTTCGGTTGTGGCAAGATGTTCCTGCCGCAGGTCGTAAAGACGGCGCGCACCATGAAGAAGGCGGTGGCTATACTGCAACCGTACATCGAAGCCGACAAGAAGGAAGGCACAACGACAGCCGGAAAGGTGCTCATGGCTACCGTGAAGGGCGATGTGCACGACATCGGCAAGAACATCGTAGATGTGGTTATGTCGTGCAACAACTACGAGGTGATTGACCTCGGAGTGATGGTGCCGGCAGAGCAGATTGTGAAGAAGGCTGTGGCTGAACAGGTTGACATGATCGGACTGAGCGGACTCATCACGCCGAGTCTGGAGGAGATGGTGAACGTGGCTACAGAGATGGAGCACGCGGGGCTCGACCTGCCTATTATGGTGGGTGGCGCTACGACGTCGGAGATGCACGTAGCGCTGAAGATTGCGCCCGTGTACAGCGGCATCGTGGTGTGGGTGAAGGACGCGGCGCAGAACCCGCTTGTGGCGCAGCGACTGATGAACGCCGCCGACCGCAAAAAGTTCAAAGCCGAACTGGACGAACGCTATGCGCGTCTGCGCAAGGAGTATGCTGCACATCAGCAGAAACTCTCGTCGCTCGATGAGGCTCGCAAGAATAAACTCAATTTGTTTGAGTAAACTTGACGAGTGAACTTAATTCGTTAGAATAAAATACTTCCCACGTGGTTGGGGCTTTAATATAATTATTATGGTATTCAAGAAGAAAAGAGTTTGGCACTGTCTTCCTGGACAGGAGCCGACAGAACTTGACAAAAGAGTAATGTATTGGGAGAATAAGGGTAAGGAGGTGCCGTCGCGCGACCTTATCAAGACTCCTGAACAGATAGAAGGCATACGCCGCAGCGGTGTGGTGAACACCGGTGTGCTCGACGAGGTGGCTAAGCATATTCATGCTGGCATGAACACTCTCGAGATCGACCAGATATGCTACGACTATTGTACAGCACATGGCGCTGTGCCGGCTTGTCTCAACTACGAGGGCTTCCCGAAGAGTGTCTGCACAAGTATCAACGAGGTGGTGTGCCACGGCATTCCGAAGGAAGAGGATGTTCTGCAGGAGGGCGACATCGTGAATGTCGACTTCACTACTATCCTCGACGGCTACTATGCCGACGCTTCGCGCATGTTCATCATCGGCAAGACAACACCCGAGAAGGAGCAGCTGGTGCGTGTGGCTAAGGAGTGTCTGGAGATTGGCATGGAGGCGGCTAAGCCTTACAGCTTTGTGGGCGACATCGGTCACGCTATCCAGAAGCACGCCGACAAGTATCACTATGGCATCGTGCGCGACCTCTGCGGTCATGGCGTTGGATTGAAGTTCCACGAGAAGCCCGACGTGATGCACTACGGACACAAGGGTACGGGTATGCTGCTTGTGCCGGGCATGGTGTTCACAATTGAGCCGATGGTGAACATGGGCACATGGAAGGTGTTCATTGATGCTGACGACGAGTATGGCTGGGAGGTTATCTCGGGCGACGAGAAGCCGAGCGCACAGTGGGAGCACACCTTCGTGATGACTGAGCACGGCGTGGAGATATTGACACATTAATGTTTGTTGAATTATTAATTATTAATTTTTAATTATTAATTGGCTTGCGCCACGATAATTAATAATTAGAACAATAAGATAATTAATAATTAACAATTAAAAATTAATAATTAAGAAAATGTATATATTAGGTATAGAGAGCAGCTGCGACGACACAAGCGCAGCAGTGCTCAACGACAACATATTGCTGAGCAACGTAACGGCTTCTCAGGATGTACACCGCGAATATGGTGGTGTGGTGCCAGAGCTTGCGTCGCGTGCTCATCAGCAGAATATCGTGCCAGTGGTGGATGCTGCGCTGAAGCGTGCCGGCATAACGAAGGAGCAGCTATCGGCTGTGGCTTTCACACGCGGACCAGGACTAATGGGATCGCTGCTCGTGGGCGTGAGCTTCACAAAGGGCTTTGCGCGCAGTCTGGGCATACCGATGATCGACGTAAACCACTTGCAGGGTCACGTGCTGGCTCACTTCATAAAGGAGAAGCTAGAGGACACTACGCCGCCGTTCCCGTTCCTCTGTCTGCTCGTGTCGGGTGGCAACTCGCAGATTGTAAAGGTGAACGCCTACAACGATATGGAGGTGCTCGGTCAGACTATTGATGACGCAGCAGGAGAGGCTATCGACAAGTGTTCGAAGGTGATGGGCTTGGGTTATCCAGGCGGTCCTATCATCGACCGCTTGGCACGTCAGGGCAATCCGCTTGCGTACAAGTTCTCCGAACCGCACATACCGGGCTTGGACTATAGTTTCAGTGGCTTGAAGACATCGTTCCTGTACAGTCTGCGCAAGTGGGTTCAGGACGATCCCGACTTCATTGAACATCACAAGAATGATCTCGCAGCGAGTCTTGAGCATACTATCGTAAACATATTGATGAAGAAACTGCGTCTTGCTGTGAAGCAGACTGGCATCAAGCATGTTGCTGTTGCGGGCGGTGTGTCTGCCAACAACGGACTGCGTAATGCTTTCCACGATCACGCGAAGCGTTTTGGCTGGACTATCTATATTCCGAAGTTCAGCTATACAACGGACAATGCAGCGATGATTGGCATCACAGGATACTATAAATACCTGGATAAAGACTTCTGCTCAATAGATAAGCCGGCGTTCAGCAAGGTTACATTCAAATAAGTAAATAATCACAAACAAAAAGAAATACAAAATGGAATTTGAAAAGAAAATACTTAGTCGCGAGATACAACAGTTTCTTTATGGATCTGGTCTTACTGTAGGCTCGGCAGAAAGCTGCACAGGCGGACGTATCGCAGAATCGATAATCGCTGTTCCGGGTGCGTCAACTTACTTTAAGGGTGGTGTTATCTCATATACCAATGAGGTGAAGGAAAACCTGCTCGGTGTTGATCACAGTCTGCTTGAGGAGAAGACTGCTGTGTGCGAGGATGTGGCAAAGGAAATGGTAAAGGGTGCGATTAAGGCTCTCAATGTAGATTTCGCCATTGCGTCTACCGGAACAGCAGGTCCTGGTGGTGGCACAGCAGCAATTCCTGTCGGTACAATTTGGCTCGCCTGTGGCAATGCAGATAACATTATTACCATGAAACTCACGGAGGATTACGGTCGCGATATCAACCTTGCCATCGCAACAAGCAAGGCTCTGCAGATGTTTATCGGCTTTCTGAAGGACAATATGCCAAAGACAGAAGACAATGATGTAGCTCCTAAGATTCCTGTTACGGAGTAAAGTAGGTGAACTTGGTTAAGTCTTTATTCTCCAAAATGGGTAAAAATCAGCACTATAGCACATAAAATGCGTCTGAAAACAAAAAAAACATTAAATACACAACTTTATTTAATGGAATGTTTTGCGGTTTCGAAAAAAGTCGTTAATTTTGCACTCTGTTTGGAATAGGTATCAAAAACGAATACAAAAAAGAAGATAGAAATGTCGAAAATTTGTCAGATTACGGGAAAAAAAGCCCAGATAGGTAACAACGTATCACACTCAAAGCACCGCACAAAGCGTTCTTTCGATGTGAACTTGTTCAGCAAGAAGTTCTACTATGTAGAGGAAGGTTGCTGGATTAGCCTCAAAATTAGCGCAGCGGGTCTGCGTCTCATCAACAAAGTGGGCTTGGACGCTGCCCTCAAGCAGGCTGTGTCTAAAGGCTATTGTGACTGGAGTGACATTAAAGTAATAGGAGAATAAGTAAATGGCATCAAAGAAAGCAAAGGGCAATAGAGTTCAGGTAATTCTCGAGTGCACCGAAATGAAGAATAGCGGTCAGCCTGGTACAAGCCGTTACGTGACTACCAAGAATCGTAAGAACACTCCTGACCGTATGGAATTAATGAAGTATAACCCCATCCTTAAGAAGATGACTCTTCACAAGGAGATTAAGTAATAATACATAGACTATGGCAAAGAAAGCGGTCGCTACCCTCCGTGAAGGCTCTATGGATGGTCGCGCATACACAAAGGTTATCAAGATGGTACGTAGCCCGAAGACTGGTGCTTACGTATTTGACGAGCGTATGGTTGCCAATGAGGCAGTAAAGGACTTTTTCAAGAAGTAATATTCTGAAAGTTTAAATATAATGGGATGCATTGAACGTTGATTCAATGCATCCTTTTTTCGTATATAGAGGGTGGTTTTCTTTTGTTTTGAGGCGGTTTACATGTTGTTTGCTTTGGCGTGCTTCGCAGGTTTGTTATAAGGATTGATTTGTTGTTATGTCGTTGATATTCAGATAATTGTCTGTTCTAAAAAACTTTAAAAAACCTTTCGTGTTTGTTTCTAAATTTGCACAATTCGATAATTTTGAGTAATTTTGCACACGGTAAGAAAAAAGGATAGCGTATGCTTGTTGTTTTAGTGAGGCTATCTGAAAGTATCTAACGGAGTTTTGATATGCGTATGAATTGGTTTTATCGCCTATCATGGACGCTGTTTTCGGTGAAAACTTCTTCTGTTTGTTTTGAAGAAGTGGAAGCTCTACATTGATATAACGTTTGTTCCGGGGTGGAAGAGATGTTGTATGTGTTTAAGGGAAAGGGTTCGGGCTCCACAAACAATTTAACATGATTAGAATTTTTAGAATTGTATTATTTGTAGTATGTGTATTTGGGGTAAATCCCGTAATGTTAGCGGAAGAAACGGTTGAAAAGAAAACTGTTTGCACAAAAGAATTTGATTGGGAACCGGTGATGAATGCAATCATTCAGGTTGAAAGTGCGGGAAATACAAAAGCCGTTAGTGGTAAGTCGTGTGGTGCGATGCAGATTACACCAATTCTCGTAGCAGAATGTAACAACATTCTCAAAGGACGCAATAGTAAGACACGTTATACGCTACGTGATCGCTTTAACTTGGAAAAGTCGAAGGAGATGTTCTTGCTTATGCAGTCGAAATTTAATCCAAGTAATAACGTGGAGAAAGCCATACGTGCATGGAACGGTGGCAATAATTACAACAAGAAACGCACTCAAAGATACTTTGAGAAGGTTATGAAGGAATTGAAAAAGCAATAAACTTTAATGATAGACGCTCTGCAAGACTTTGTTTTTGCAGAGCGTTTTTGCTTTTATGTACTTGGTCGCTCTTTGTGGAGACGGATAGTTGAGATTGTCTTTTTGCAGATATAGAGTGGGGCTTTACTTGATATATAACAATTGTATAGTCGAAACTTTGTTTGTTTAGTATAAAACGCATGAAAAAGTGCAATTTATTACGAAAAAGTGGAGTGAAAATTTGGTAGTTTCCCTAAAAGTAATTACCTTTGCACTCGCAATTCAGAAATGAGTTGCTTGCATAAAGATAGAGTATGCACCCTTAGCTCAGTTGGTAGAGCAACTGACTCTTAATCAGTGGGTCTAGGG
>OGFP01000335.1_pt1 | contig 22480 bp, 18 predicted proteins | sample 1570971 | NCBI WGS metagenome assembly OGFP01 (sample SAMEA2582033, study PRJEB24529) | metagenome | biome: Human gut stool | place: China | collected 2011 | reverse complement strand
ATTGAATCTCCATGGACGCTCTTTCAGATTGCGCAGAAGCAAGAGTTTCCATTTTTCGTTCTCTTACTTCTTATCTCTCACGCTTTTCTGCGCAGTCTTGCATAATAGAATCCGTCGGTCTCATCCGTTCCCGGCAGAAGCTGTCTCTCTTCTTCCAGTACAAACGGGAAATTCTCTGTGATCCAGACTGCCATCTCCTGATTTTCCCCGCGGTGGATCGTGCAGGTACTGTAGAGCAGTACACCGTGCGGCTTCACATACTGCCATCCGGCTGCCACGATCTGCCTTTGCAGTTCTGTGATGGATTGCAGGCTTTCCGGTGTGGCATGATATTTGATATCTCTCTTTTTTCCCATAACACCAAGACCAGAGCAGGGGACATCCATCAGCACCACGTCCGCATATTTTTCCTTCTCCGGATCATGCACCGTGGCATCATACACCTGAACCTCCACATTCCTACGGTTCATGCGCTCCAGATTCTCCCGGATCAGGTCCGTCTTGTATTCCGATATATCACGGGACACGACGTGGCCTGCTTCCCCTGCAAATTCCGCCGCCAGGATCGTCTTGCCACCCGGAGCCGCACACAGATCCATGACCGTATTACCTGGGCATATACCTGCCGCTTCCACTGCAAGTGCTGAGCTGGCATCCTGCACGGTAAATTTGCCTTCCGCAAAGCCCGGAAGTTCACTTACATTTTCCAGATTCTGTGCCAGATACACATAAGGAAGTTCCCTGCTTTGTTGCAGACGTACACCGGTTTTCTCAATTTTCTCCGCCAGTGACTCTCTCTCCGATTCGGTCAGTTCCGTGGAGAACCGCAGGGATACCGGATGAATGGAAAGGAGTCCTTTTAAAAGTGTTTCCGTTCCTTCTCTGCCATATGCAGGCAGCCACAGATTCACGATCCATTCCGGCATGGAATATTTTATGCTCAGATATTTCACCGTATCCTTGGGATCCGGCAACGGCATCTGTTCCTTGCTGCGGGAAATATTACGCAGCACCGCATTGACGAAGCCTTTCAGGGTACGGAAGCCTCTTTTGGCCGCCAGCTTGCAGGCCTCATTGCACACCGCACTGTCGGGAACTGCGTCCATATACAGGATCTGATAAGTACTCATGCGAAGAAGACAGCGGATCAGAGGCTTCATCTTCCGGACCGGAACAGAAGAAAACCGATCCAGATAATAGTCCAGCTCCAGCTGTCTCTCTATCGTACCTTCCGTGACTCTTTTGATAAACGCTTTCTCTCTGGGATCCAGATAATCGTATTTATCCAGAACCGCTTTCATCAATTTATGGGAAAAATCCTGCCCCTTTTCCAGACTGAGCAGGATCTCCACTATAATCTCTCTTGTATCGGTCGTTGCATGATCACTCAAGATTAGTCTCTCCTTCTGCGATTGCCGCCGTACAGCAGGATCAGTCTGAGCAGCTGTAATGCGGAGGAGGCCGCTCCTGCCACATAGGTCAGAGCCGCTGCCGTCAGCACCTTTTTGCCGCCGCTTACTTCTTCACTGCCTAATAACCCGTATTCTTCCACCTTCACGATAGCTCTGTGGGAAGCATTGAATTCCACAGGCAGTGTCACCAGTTGGAAAATAACGGTCAGGGCAAATGCCCAGATACCAAGCTGGATCAATGTCTGATTCCAGCTGAGCAGTACTCCTAAAAAGATCAGAGGAATGCTTAAATTGCTTCCGATATTCACCACCGGCACCAGTGCAGCACGAATGCTCATGGGGGCATAGCCATGGGCATGCTGAATGGCATGTCCGCACTCATGGGCCGCAACACTGACCGCAGTCACCGAGGTTCCGTTAAAGTTGTTGTAAGACAGTCGCACCGTATCCGTCCGGGGATCGTAATGATCACCGTCATCGGAGTTCAGGCACTCGATCTGTACATTGTATAAACCTTCTCTGTTGAGAATGTTGCGGGCCGCTTCCGCTCCCGTCAATCCTCTCATATTCCGGACTTTGCTGTATTTGCGCATGGTGGAATTCACCAGTGCGCTGGCACCCAGACACAATACCAGTCCGACCAGTACCAGAAAATAAGTAGGATCCCAATAATAACCATATCCGTAATAGCCACCGTACATACGAAAGTCTCCTTTCTGTCAACACCGCTTACCCGATCGTTGCTTTTCGTTTCGTCGTATCCTAACGCTCGCCCAGAAGCTCTCCCGGCTGTACCTTTACCCCCAGCAGGAAATCGTGAGTTGTCATACGCCTTTTACCTTCCAGTTGCAGTTCCATCACCTTTAAGGAGCCTTCCGATGCAGCCACTTCAAAGGAATCCTTATTCACCATAAGGATCGTGCCCGGTGCTTCCTTATGCGCAGTTGCCATAGGAATGGCTTTCCAGATTTTCAGCTGTTTTCCATGATAATGCGTATATGCACTGGGCCAGGGAGTCAGTCCACGGATCAAACGATCCAGTTCTGCCGCTGTTTTCGTAAAGTCCAGTTTTCCCATCTCTTTGGTGATCAGGGCCGCGTAGCAGGTCTTGGTATCATCCTGCTTTTCCGGTACCAGTTTGCCTGCCTCCAGCAGAGGCAGTGCCTCGGTGATCGCTTCCCCGCCCAGCACCATCAGCTTGTCATGCAAAGTTTCAAAGGTGTCCTCCGAAGTAATGGGGATTTTCTTCCGGTACAACATATCGCCGGTGTCCAGTCCCGCATTCATCTGCATGATGGTCACACCAGTCTCGGCCTCTCCGTCGATGATCACTCTCTGGATAGGAGATGCCCCGCGGTATTTCGGAAGGAGGGATGCATGGATGTTCAGACATCCGTATTTTGGCAGATCCAGAATCTCCTGAGACAGGATCTGTCCGAACGCCGCCACGATATAAATATCTGCGGGATATTTTTTCAGTTCCTCAATGGCTTCCGGTGTCTTGATCCGACGGGGCTGGAATACAGGAATGCCATGTTTTACCGCACATTCCTTCACGGGAGGAAACTGTAATTCTTTGCTTCTGCCCTTTGGCTTGTCCGGCTGGGTCACCACTGCGGTGATCTCATGGCCCTGTGTGATCAGTGCCTCCAGCGCTCCCACGGCAAAATCGGGAGTTCCCATAAATACGATCTGCATAGTCTGTCTCCTTTCCGGAAAGCTTACTCTTCTTCCTCATCCTCGTAGGTCATATCCTGCAGCGGTCCTTCCGCCTTTTCCACATAGAGATGACCGTCCAGATGATCCAGTTCGTGGCAGATAGCTCTGGCCAGCAATTCTGTTCCCTCTACTTCGATGGGCTTCATATTCACATCCAGTGCTACCGCTTTCACATAATTAGGTCTGGTTACGATGCCGAACTTACCGGGTACGCTAAGACACCCTTCCTGTCCGGTCTGCTCTCCACTGCTCTCTACGATGCGGGGGTTGATCAGAATATACGGATCCTCTCCGGTGGTATCGATCACCACGATTCTCTTCAGGACACCTACCTGTGGTGCCGCCAGCCCTACGCCATTGGCATCGTACATAGTCTCCAACATATCCTCGATCAGTTCTTTGGTCCGGGGTGTCATCTCCTTGACCTCTTTGCAGGTCTTGGTCAGTACTTCATCCCCATATTCACGAATGTTTCTGATTGCCACAGTTCTTTACCTCCTATAACACGCTTACCGGGTCAAAATCAAATTGTATACTCATCTGTCTGGGCTGCCACTGTCTGAGAGTTTCCTCCAGTCTGTCCTTTACTTCCACCAGGACATCATACTCCGCATGCTTCACATAGAACACATACCGGTAGATATCATTGATCTTGCTGATGTTGGCAGGGGCAGGTCCCAGTACCTGTATCTTCTTATTGGACTGTTCTTTTTGCTTTCCTGACAAAAAGTCCATATTAGACTTTACCACATCTGTCAGTCTCAGGGCAAGCTGTTTTACATTTTCTTCCTCTTTCCCGTAGATCTGTACTGCCAGCATATGAGCCACCGGCGGGTAGCCGGACAGCTCTCTATACAGAATCTCCTCCTGATAAAAGCTCTCGTAATCCTGAGCCGCAGCACAGGTAATGGCGTAATGATCCGGCTGATAGGTCTGGATCACCGCTTCCCCGGGGAGCACCCCTCTGCCGGCCCGGCCCACCGCCTGGGTCAGAAGCTGGAAAGTCCGCTCTCCCGCCCGGTAATCCGACGCATTTAACGACAGATCCGCCGCCAGGATCCCCACCAGTGTCACCTTTGGGAAATCATGTCCCTTGACGATCATCTGGGTGCCGATCAGCACGTCCGCTTCCCCGTTTGCGAAGGAGGATAATATTTTCTCATAGCTGTCCTTCGTCCGGGTGGTATCCGCATCCATGCGTAACGTCCGCACACCGGGGTACAGCTCCTTTAGCTTTTCCTCGATCTGCTGGGTACCTGCCTTAAATCCCAGAATATATTTCGATCCACACTTGGGACAAAGCTTCGGCATCGGCTGTGTATAACCACAGTAATGACAGATCAGCCTTCCTCCCTTATGTTCCGAGAGAGAGACATCACAGTGCGGACACTTCATGACCTCACCGCAGGAACGGCAGGACACAAATCCCGCGTAGCCTCTTCGGTTTAAAAACAGGATGGTCTGCTGGCCCTTGTTCAGCCGGTCTGTCATCAGTTCCTGCAATTTTCTGCTGAAAATAGAACGGTTACCCTCCTGCAGTTCCTGTCTGAGATCTACCGTGTACACCGTGGGAAGTTCCCCGCCGGTGAGCCGCTTTGTCAGTTGAAACAGCCGGTATTCTCCCCTACCGGCACGATAATAGGCCTCCAGGGAAGGTGTGGCTGAACCCAGCACTACACTGGCTCCGTACAGTTCTGCCACTTCCAGAGCAGTCTCTCTGGCATGATATTTCGGAGTACTTTCACTTTTATAGCTGTTCTCCTGCTCCTCATCCATAACGATCAGTCCCAGATTCGGAAACGGTGTAAAAAGTGCGGATCTTGGTCCGATGATCACATCGATCTCACCTGCCTTGGCACGTTCGCACTGATCATATTTTTCCCCGGGGGACAGTGTGGAATTCATCACGCTGACCCGGTCTCCGAATCTCTGATAGAATCTGAGCAGTGTCTGATACGTCAGGGCAATCTCCGGGATCAGCACAATAGCCTGCCGTCCCCTTGCGATCATCTCTTCGATCAGCTGCATATATACTTCCGTCTTGCCACTGCCGGTAATGCCGTGGATCAGATAGGTCTGTCTCCTTCCGGCATCAAAATCCGCAAGCACTTCCGTAACGATGGTCTGCTGTTCCTCACTCAGCGTATTACGCACTGCCTCTACGGACTGCATTTTGACTGGATTGCGGTAGCTTTCAGAGCTGACCAGTTTTGCCGCGCCGCTTTTTACAATACTGTTCACTGTGGCAGCACTGACACCCAGTTTCCCCGTGATCCACTCATAGGGAATCGTTTCCTGCTCTGACAGGGCTTTTAACAGTCTTGCTTTGGCCACCTGTCTTTTCCGTTCACATTCTCCTAATAATGACAAAATCTCTTCTCTGTTCATCAGACGTACCAGCTGTCTGTGTTCCAGCTTTTTTACCGACTGTTTTGCCGGCAATACTGTCTTCAGTGCCTGGATCATGGTACAGCCGTAATTCCGGCGGATCCAGGCAGCCAGGACAATCATTTTGTCCTCCACTCCGGTCTCTTTTTCCGGCATTCCTGCGATATCCTTGATCTTCTCCGGAGCGAACTGACATGTTTCCCCAAAAGCCACCACGTAACCCTTGATGAGACGATTGCCGTTGCCAAACGGGATCATGACACAGGCTCCCGGCTCCAGTCTGCCCCGCAGACTCTCCGGCACCCGGTATTGAAAGGTTCTATCCAGTTTTTCGTGGGAGATATCTACAATGATATCCGCATATAACGTATTCAATCTGTTTTCCTCATTATTTTGCTGCAGATCCCGGAATATGTCCTTCCGCCAGAATATCCCGAATCAGATCTCTCTCATCCATGGGATGCTTCACCCCGCGGATCTCCTGGTAATCTTCATGTCCCTTGCCTGCCAGCACGATAATATCTCCGGGTTCTCCGTGTTCGATAGCATAAGTAATGGCTTCCTTACGATCGCAGATCTCTACATAATTTCCATCCGTTTTTGCCATACCTGTCTTGATATCGTCGATAATATCCTGCGGTTCCTCAAAACGGGGATTGTCGGAGGTAATGATGGTCAGATCCGCCAGCTTGCCGCTGACCTCTCCCATCTCAAAACGACGCTGTCTCGAACGGTTGCCTCCGCAGCCGAACAGGCTGATCAGTCTGTGAGGTTCATATTCCCGCAACGTGGTCAGCAGACTCTCCAGTGCCATGGCATTGTGGGCATAATCGATCAGCAGGGTGAACTGATCGGATACCTTGATCATCTCGATACGGCCTTTTACCTTTGCCTGCAACAGCGCCTTTTTAATGTTTTCCTCATCTACCTTGAAATGACGGCAGATGGCAATAGCCGCCAGCGCATTGTACACGCTGAATTTGCCGGGCATGGGCACTTCCACATCAAAATCCATCAGTCCGGCTACGTGGAAAGTCACGCCCAGTTCTCCGGGCTTATGCACCAGTTTCCGTTCTTCCGCCCGGAGCATACAGTGCTCTCCCATTCCGAAGCTCTCCAGTGTGCAGGTATGTCCTTCCGTCACTGCCTGCCAGTGCTCATCGTCACCATTCACAATACCTACCTTGCACTGTTTGAACAATAATCCCTTGCAGTGCAGATATTCCTCGAAGCTGGCATGCTCGTTGGGACCGATATGATCCGGTTCCAGATTCGTGAAAATACCGTAATCGAACACAAAGCCCTGCGTACGGTGCAGCATCAGCGCCTGAGAGGATACTTCCATCACAACCGTATCCAGTCCTGCCTCCACCATACGGGCAAAATACTCCTGCAGCAGATAGGATTCCGGGGTGGTATTGTTGGCATGGATATGTTCGTCTCCGATGATCACTTCGATGGTTCCCACCAGTCCCACTTTATAGCCGGCATTTTCCAGAATGGACTTTACCAGATAGGTGGTCGTTGTCTTACCTTTGGTACCCGTGATACCGATGACTTTCAGCTTTTCTGCCGGATGGCCGAACCAGGCCGCAGAAATAAATGCCATGGCATATCTGGTATCCGCTACTTTGACCACCGTCACATCCACATTCTCCGGCAGTTCCACGTCTTTTTGCACCACTAGTACTCCGGCTCCCTGCTCTGCCACCTGTGCAGCAAAATCATGACCGTCAAAATTTGCTCCGCCGATGCAGAGAAATAAGCATCCCGGAACGACCTTGCGGGAATCATAGACCACCGCAGGGATCTCTCTGTCCAGTGTTCCCTGTACCAGCTCATATTCCAAGTGCTCCAGAAGCTCTGTTAATTTCTTGTTTTCCATCTTATTCTTATCCTTTTCCATAGAGGTATCCGCCTTTCTCTCAGGAATCTTTTTCACATACTGTATTTTATTTTACTCTTTTTTCTCAGAATGTACCACCCTTAAATTTAGTTGCATCTTTTGCTTTTTCCGAAGCAATGGTATAATATTACTGATTTTTATTTAAGGGGGAATTCTCATGAACGGTTTCTATGGATCTGCATTCGGAAATATCCTTGGCACACTTTATTTTCTTCTATTTCAATGTGTGGGGTTTCTGTACATAAAACGTATTTTTCCTAAAAAGGGACTTCTGTTCCATCTGCTGACCGGCAGTGTATCCGGCTCTGTTCTGTTGCAGTGGATTCCTGCTCTGTTTGCCTTCTTCTTCGGTTTTTCCATGACAGCTCATATTATGGCTCTGCTTTTCGTAGTCATTTGTCTGGTCCTGCTATATGTCTTTTACCATCCTGCCACGGCAGTATCTTCGACTGCTCCCACCAAAGACTACCGGCAGCTGTTGCGCAGAAATTATGCCTTTCTTCTGCTGGCAGGCGGTACCTTTGTTCTGTTTTGTATTTTATTATCCACCCACACCATCCTGCCGAAAGACGACGGTCTTCATGTGGGGCAGTGTACTTATGGGGATCTGCAGATGCACCTGGGAATCATTACAAGTATTGCCAATCAACAGACCTTCCCTCCTTACTACTCCATCTCTCCCTGGGATAAGCTCTGCTATCCTTTCCTGTGCGACAGTATTTCTTCCAGTATTTACCTGTTTGGTGCATCCCTGCGCTATGCTTATATGCTCCCTATGTATTTTGCTTTTTTCCAGGTCATAACGGGATTTTATGCCATTGCCGATGTTCTGTTCCATGATCGCGCCAAATCTCTGGCTGCCTGGGTCTTATTTTTCTATAACGGCGGTCTTGGCTTCGTATATTTCATTGACTGGAGCAGAGAAGGCGGTTATAAATTCAGTGATATTTTTACCGGCTATTACACTACCCCCACCAATCTGGTCGACCGGAATATCCGCTGGGTCAATATCATCGCAGATATGCTCCTGCCACAGCGTGCAACACTCTTTGGCTATGCGGTCCTGTTCTGTGCCATCTGGCTGCTGCTTCGGGCCATCCGGAACGGGGAAAAAGAATGTTTTCTCCCTGCCGGCATCCTGGCAGGGGCATTACCTATGATCCATACCCATTCCTTCGTTGCCATCCTGATCTTAAGTGCCTGTTGGATGTTGCTGTGCCTTTACCGGTCCGTGCCGCATAATACTTCCCCGGTAGAGCATCCGGGAGCCGTTCTGCTCGGATGTTTCGTGACCTGTATGATTCTTCTGGAAATTCTGAACGAAAGTTCTGCTGCCGTTGCACCTGTACTGCTCTTTCGTTTTGGCATCCTTGTTGCGGCATCCCTCGTGCTATACGGTCTGTCCTTACTGTACCGGTGCTTTTCCGGTAAAAGTACAAACAATGATACACTGCAGAAGTTTTTGACCACCTGGGGAGTTTTCTTTGGTGTGCTTCTGCTTCTTGCACTTCCGCAGTTATTGGAATGGACTTTTGGCCAGACAACGCAATCCGGCTTTTTGCTGGGGCATTTTAACTGGGGAAATCAGGGCGATACTTATTTGTGGTTTTATCTGAAAAACTGGGGTGCGATCCTGCTATGGTTCGTCCCTGCCATGATTCATTGTAAAAAAGAAGATTTTGATGTGATGTCCGGGGCATTTCTCCTGTGGTTTGTTGTGGAAATCATTTCCTTCACCCCTAACACATATGACAATAATAAACTATTATATATAACTTATATATTTGTCTGCTGCCTCAGTGCCGATTACGGAATTGATTTCCTGCGTTCTCTGAAAAAAGCCTCTTCACGATACCTCTGCATGATCGGCATGGTATTTCTTTGCACCTTTTCTGCCGTTCTGACCCTGTGCAGAGAGGTAATATCCGATTATACCGCTTATTCTTCCGCACAGGTGGAAGCTGCAGCATTCGTCGAGCAAAATACCTCTCCCACATCCCGTTTTCTTACCAACAACAGGCATGTAAATGAAATTGCCGCCCTTGCAGGGCGCAATGTGTTAAACGGGGCGGGAACCTTTTTGGCAATGCACGGTCTCTATCACACAGAATATCACGAAGATTTCCGGACAATTTATGAGACTCCCGCTGTTTCTGCTGATCTGATCCGTACTTACGACATCGATTATATTGAAGTCTCTTCCTGGGAACGGGCAAGTTACGCTGTCGATGAAAACTACTTCCGCTCCGCCTGGCCCTGTATCTTTGACAACGGAGAAATTCAGATTTACCAGATCAATCCATAATTTCACACTTGGAAGTCGCAAGACCCTCCGCATCACTGTGGGATGCACTTCCGAAGTTCTGGATCAGGCCGATCAGCTGTCCGGACATAAGCACGGTAAACAACGAATATCCGATACGTCTCACCGGAATGTAGCTTAAGGACATTACCAGTACGATCAGATCCGACATCAGATACACCCACTGGATCTTCCAGCCGGTAGCATGGGAAATACTCATGGCCAGGGCATCATCTCCGCTGGGGGCTCCGCCGATGCGCACGCACAGTCCGGCACCGACACCGACGAACAATGCTCCCACCAGTGCTGCCAGAAGGGGCATATTTGCCAGTTCCGGCCACAGATGAGGAAATTGCTCGCAGATTTTATAGGTTCCTGAGAATCCTGCGGTAGCCAGAGCCGAATAGGCGATAAATTCCTTGCCTAACAGCTTCCATCCCAGGATATAACATAAAATATTCATAATCCCTCCGGTAAACGCCGGAGAGATTCCTGTCCAATGCTCCAACAGCAACGTGGCTCCCAGCACACCACCCTCCGTTACTCCGGAGATGGAGTGCACGTTATATAATCCAAATGCCAGAATAAAACTTCCCAACAAAGTTATGGCACAATTTTTTAAGGTAATATTTTTCAGTGCCTGTCTCCATTCGTAAATCTGTGTTTTCATTTTTGTGCTGCTATTCCTTCTATATTTTTATAATTTTTATTCATATGATGTCGGGGTCAAAAGCCCCCGACTTTGATGCCTACGGATTGTTCCGTGCTACGCACTCCCACAATCCTACCCAATATTCGCATATCGTGGGATTATCATCCCACTTTTATGCTCATATCGGGGCGGGTCCTAAGGTCTTTCACCCACCTATGAGCAAGCTCATGTGGGCTTAGACCTTTTGCCCCTGGCATCATCCATATTTTTATATTATAATCCATAACTTTCGGGTGGTGTCAAGCATTATCGGAAACTATTTTGCTTTTCCAGACATCGGAAAGCCCCAGGCTGTTGCGCCTGAGGCTTTCCGATTTTCTTATGAGGGGGGGAGATAGTGAGTTCATCAACTATCTGAAATATATATTACAGGGTAAATGTGTACAGAGTGTGTACGAATTCTAACTTAATTCTAAAATGTGTCTTGAGGTTTTATAAACTGCGGTAAGTTTCTCTCCGGACACCAAAAAGCCTCAGGCATCGTACCTAAGGCTTTTCGGTTTCTTATGAGGTGGGGAGATAGTGAGTTCATCAACTATCTGAAATACATATTACAGAGAAAATGTGTACATTTTGTGTTCAAAAAATAAAAAATTTAACAATAGTTCTGCATGACGAACTGTACTTCTGTTTTCCCCTTATAGGTATTCTGGCTGACCTGATATACCACGGACAATGGGAAATTCCCTTTCCCGGCATAAAGTGCCTCTTCACTTCCAACACCGTATTTTTCATCCAGGAAAGCTCCCAGTTTCTCCAGATCTCCAAAAAATACCACCGTCTGTGTCGTACCCTCCGGTGTCTTCACCCGGAATCTGGCACAGGTCTTGTTGGCACCCATTTTAAAGCCCGCCTGAAAAACCAGCCCCTTCTGGGCAAACAAAGGACGTGGATTCCCGGTGCCGAAAGGCTCCAACAGGGCAAACTCTCCCGCCAGCGCATCATCCGCATACCCCATGGGCATTGCCACATCGATATGTACTTTCGGAATAAAATCATCCTCCGTCAAAGTGCATTTTTTATTCAAAGCAGCTCTCAGCGGTTCAATATCCTCTTCTCGCATGGAAAGGCCTGCTGCCAGCTTATGACCGCCATACTTGGTAAAATACTCTTTTACCTGCGTCATGGCATCATACATGTGATAGGCTTCTATGGATCGTCCGGAACCCTTAACTCCATCTTCTCCCTTGGTCAGAATGAAGACCGGATGATGGTATTTTTCTCTGACTTTTCCGGCAATAATACCAGCAATGCTCTCATGTACCTCCGGCAGATAGATCACCATAACTTTATCTTCTGCAATATGATGTTCCTGAATATACTCATCCGCTCTCTGAATTCCCTGTACTGTCAGGTGCTTGCGGCTCTCATTCAGGTCTTTCAGCTCTCTCGCCGCAGTCATGGCATCCGCCCTGGTAAAGCTCTGCAGCAGTTCCAATGCCCGTTTGGCAGTATCCAGTCTTCCCGTGGCATTCAGGCAGGGTCCCAGCACAAATCCCAGATGATAGGCGCTCAGCCGATCTGGCGCAATATCATTCACTTCCATCAGCGCCTTCAAGCCTTCGTTATATCCCTTCTGGATACGCTTCAACCCTTCCTTCACCAGAATGCGATTCTCATCTTTTAACTCCATAACATCGCATACGGTAGACAGTGCCGCAAATTCCAGTAACTCCTCCTGAATATTTACAAGTCCCGGATTTCCTGTCTTTTCCGTGATCGCCTGGATCAGTTTCAGTGCTACCACGCCACCACAAATGCCGGAAAAAGGATACGTATCGTCTGCTCTCTTGGGATCCACCACTGCCAGCGCCGGAGGCAGCTGTTCCTTCCGCTCACCGTTTTCTTCTATATATGGAACTTCATGATGATCCGTAACGATCACCCGCATGCCGAGAGAATTTGCCATTGCGATCTGGGGTGCCGCTGCAATTCCGTTATCGCAGGTCACGATCATACCGACACCTTCTCTTTTGGCCTCTTCGATCAGATGCTCATTTAATCCATAGCCGTCATGGATTCTGTGGGGAATAGCCGTGTCCACCTGAGCCCCCAGCATCTGAAAACCTTTGGTCAGAATATAGGAAGAACAGATTCCATCCACATCATAATCCCCGATGACCCGGATATGCAGCCCTTCCCTTACCGCTTTTAGACTTTCCTCCACTGCCTTATCCATATCCTTTAACAGCCAGGGAGAATAACAATCTTCCAGTTTCCCGTACAGGAACTTCTGTATCTCACTCTCTTCCGTCAGATCCCGGTTTCTTAGGATTCTCGCCGTCACCAGACTGATATGAAATTCCTTCGCCCATTTATCAAAATCTGCCTTTTTTGCGGCTACATACCATTTTTCCATAGATTCTCCTGCTTTGTAACATTTGGAAATATTTATGCCTATAAGAATCTTTCATTCTATACAGACACATGGCTTATTATAGCATGAAAAAAAGCCTTGTGCATCTTCTCTTTTTATGCTATAGTCAATCCAATTTCTATATTAAATTTCTGATATCTGGCGTTTCGCCATTTTTTCAAGTAACTTTTAATTACACTAAGGAGGATTCTGCCTATGAAACACAAACAAGTATTTTCCATGAACCTTACCGGTCCTATTGACTACGGTTTCCGCAATAACTATATGTTCCGCACAGCCCTGCAGCTAAGTCAAAAAGCTCTGACCGGTCTCATCAGTTCTCTGCTCCATCTGCCACCGTCCGCAATTAAGTCCGTCACCATTACCAATCCAATCGCCTTAGGTGCAACCATTGAAGACAAAGATTTTATTCTTGATACCAATGTCTTGTTGAACAATAATGCTCTCATAAATTTGGAAATGCAGGTAAATAACCTCTACAACTGGCCGGAGCGTTCTCTGAGTTATCTGTGCCGTAACTTTGATCAACTAAATAAAGGGCAAAATTATTCTGAATTAAAACCTGTGATACACATTGGTTTTTTAGACTACACCCTGTTCCCGGAACGCCCTGAGTTCTATGCTACATATCGGTTACTGAATCTTAAGGATCATTTTGAATATAGTGACAAACTCACACTATCTGTGGTAGACTTAAAGCATATAGAATTGGCTACCGATGCTGACAAAGCATATGGTATTGACAAATGGGCTGCTTTATTCCGGTCTATTTCATGGGAGGAAATTCTTATGACTGCTAAAAATGATGAATACCTGATGGAAGCGACAAAGACTTTATATAATCTGAATGCGGATGACATGGTCAGACAACGTTGTCAGGCACGAATGGACGCAGAGCTTCAGGAACAGTATCTGTTGAAAAAGATTGATACTTTGACGACTGATAATGATAAGTTGACTGCCGATAATGCCGCCAAAGACGCTGAGATCGAAGCTCTGAAAAAGGAACTTGCCAGTTTGCAGCAGAATGTATAACCATAACTTAACTTTAAAAGGAGCCGGAACATTTCGTTCCGACTCCTTTTTTGATTCCATTCTACTATCTGAAATCTTATTTTGCCTTCGGCGCAAACTTCTTTCTCAGTACATACCACAGGGCACCTGCAATACATACGGAAGAATAAGCACCACAGATGATACCTACCATCAGAGGCAGTGCGAAATCGCGGATACTGGTCACGCCCCAGATATACAGCGCACCTACCATTACCAGAGTGGTCAGGGAGGTAAATAAGCTTCGGGACAGTGTCTGGGTGATGCTGTGGTTTACAACATCCTGCAGGTCATCCTTCTTCGTCATGACTGCCATATTCTCACGTACACGGTCGAATACTACGATGGTGGCGTTGATGGAGTAACCTACGATGGTCAGCAGACACGCGATAAAAGTATTGCTGACGGATACTCTCGCCAGTGCGTAGAAGGTGATCACTACCAGCACGTCATGGAGCAGGCAGGCAATACTGCTGACACCGAAACGGATATCGCTGAAACGGAAGCGGATATAGATCAGCATGCAGATGATTGCTACTGCTACCGCCAGGATCGTATCGGACTTCATTTCATTACTGATGGTGGAGCTGATGGTCTCGGAAGTAATCAGAGACTCATCTACGCCGAAGTTATCCACAAATACCTGATTCAGAGCCTGTCTCTGATCCACATCCAGAGAGTTGGTCTTGAAGATAACTTCATTGGAACCCTGCACGGTCTGGATCTGTACTGCACTGCCGGTGGTGCTCTCGATCAGAGGAACCATCTGGCTATTGATCTCATCCAGGGTATAGCTTTCGTTGAATGTAACAGTAGTTGCGGTACCGCCCTTGAACTCCAGACTGTAGTTCAGTGCATCACCACTGTTTACTTTATATACTCCCATGGTAATGAATCCAACCAGGATCACTGCCAGAGACAGTCCAAAGAAAATACCCTTCTTGCCGAGGAAGTTGATCGGCTTGTGCTCCTTGCCGATACCATACCACTTAGTATCTTTCAGTCCCAGTGCGTAGAAAGCTTTCATAATGTACTTGGTCACTACCAGTGCAGTGAACATGGATAATACGATACCAAGTGCCAGCGTCTGTGCGAAGCCTTTGACAGTACCGGGGCCTAACAGCCACAGCACTGCCGCTGCGATCAGGGTAGTCACGTTACCGTCGATAATAGCGGACAGTGCCTTGTCATAACCGATCTGCATAGCACTCTTAACAGTCTTGCCTGTTGCCAGTTCCTCACGGATACGGGCAAAGACGATAACGTTGGCATCCACTGCCATACCGATAGACAGGATGATACCTGCGATACCGGACAGGGTCAGGGTTATGTCAAAGCCGTTCAGCAGCAATACTACCAATGCCACATAAATACCCAGTGCAATGACAGAAGCAAATCCGGGCAGGAAATATACTGCAATCATGAAAACAGCCACTACGATAAATCCGATCACAGCTGCTTTTAAACTGGTGGAGATTGCTTCCACACCCAACTGTGCACCAACTACCTTGGAATGCAGCTCTTCCAGCTCCAGCTTCAGTCCACCGATACGGATGGTGGAAGCCAGGCTCTCTGCCTCTTCATAGGAGTTCATAGGAGAGATCTGTGCATTACCATCGGAGAACACACCTTTTACGGAAGGAACACTTACAAAGGATCCATCATAATAGATACCCAGGGTCTCGCCCTTCTCGTAAGCATTTCTGGTAGCCTCTTCAAACTTCTTAGTGCCTTCCTCCGTCATCACCAGATCTACCGCATAAGTGGAATTGCCCATCGTCTGGTCCTTGATAGAGCCTGCGGTAGCAGTCTTGACATCTGTACCCTCCAGCATGATGGATCCATCTGCCTTCAGTTCATCGATGGTCTTATTCAGAGCGTACGCATAGCTTACATTGCCCTGTGCATCGGTTACTGCCTGCATAGAGTAGTTCGTATTGCCGTCCTTGTCTGTCTCTGCAATGAAATACAGGGAACCGGGACGTCCCAACTCTTCCAGGATCTTGTTGGCATCTGTTACACCGGGAATCTCGATATTGATACGATCGGTACCCTCCTGGTATACAATAGCCTCTTTACTGTAGTTCTCAACACGCTTCTGCAGCTTGGCAATAGTATCTGCCATGTCCGTTGCATCCGGCTCTTCATCGCCTACCACCTGATAAGTGATACTGACACCACCGGCCAGATCCAGTCCCAGACTTATGTCTGAAGCACTGGCAGTTCCTTCCGCATCTACGCCATACAGATCCACATAGCCGACACCCAGCAGGACCAGAAGGGCGCAGAGCAGAATGATGATTGCTTTACTTTTTTTCATCTTTCCTTTGTCCTTTCTATTCTTCTGAAGCTTCTGCTGCTTCCGCAGCCTTCAGCATGATAGCACATTCGATACGCTTTCTCTGCAGCTCACAGCCGATGTCATACGCATCATTGATATTGCCATGGAAATTATAGGAGTTCGCAGCACATCCGCCGCTACAATAGAACTTGGCAAAACACTTCTTACACTTGTCCTTTGCATAGACATTACAGCATTTGAACTCGTCACGGATATCATCTCTTACCACACCGGTATCCACATTGCCCATGAGGAACTTCTCGTTACCCACGAACTGATGGCAGGGATACAAGTCTCCCCAGGGAGTAACCGCCAGATATTCGGTACCGGATCCGCAGCCGGAGAGTCTCTTGGCTACGCAGGGACCGCCCTGCAGATCGATCATAAAGTGGAAGAAATTGAAAGCCTTGCCCTCTTTCTTACGCTTGATCATTTCTACTGCCAGTTTATCGTATTCTTCCTTTAAGATCGGAAGATCCTCTTCTCTGATGGCATAATCATCCGTAGGCTGTGCCACAACGGGCTCCACGGAGATCTGTTTGAATCCCAGATCTGCCAGATGCAGAACGTCCTTGGAGAAATCGAGATTATTGTGGGTGAACGTACCACGCACATAATAGTTCATCTGGTCTCTGCTCTCCGCTACCTTCTGGAACTTGGGAACAATGATGTCATAGCTGCCCTGTCCGCCACGGAAAGGACGCATCTTGTCGTTGATCTCCTTACGTCCATCGATACTCAGCACGATATTACCCATTTCCTTATTCACGAACTCCAGGATCTCATCATTTAATAAGATACCATTGGTAGTCAGGGTAAAACGGAACTTTTTATTGTTGGACTTCTCTAAGCTTCTGCCGTATTCTACCAGCTGCTTTACCACATCCCAGTTCATCAGTGGTTCGCCGCCGAAGAAATCCACTTCCAGGTTCACACGGTTGCCGGAATTGGCTACCAGGAAATCCAGTGCCTTTTTGCCGACCTCAAAGCTCATCAGTGCTCTTCTGCCGTGGTACTCACCCTCTTCCGCAAAGCAATATCTGCAGGCAAGGTTACAGTCATGGGCAATGTGCAGGCACAGTGCCTTGACTACGGTCTGACGCTTCTTAAAATCAAAAATGTAATTCTCATAAATATCGGGAGCAAACAGCTGTCCTGCCTTCTCCAGTTCCAGGACCTCGTCCACCGCTTCGGTGATCTCTTCCTGGGGATAGGGGATATTTGCAAGATTCAGTACAGCAGCCTTGATGGTGTCCGCATCCTTGATACCTTCTGTCACCAGAGGCTCTACCAGCGGAATCATATCATACACAATATCATCTACCACATGGACAGAACCACTGTTCACATCCATAACGATATTATAGCCGTTGCTCTTATACTGGTGTATCACAGTTCTATTCCTCTTCTTTCTGCTTCTTATTGCTTAAAACACATTAACATTAACTATTCGAATAGTTAACAGAGAATAAGCAGCGACCTGAATCGCTGCTTACGTTAGTCTCTTCTCAATTTCTTAGATTATTTAATCTTTTCACAACTCTGGTTTCCTACAGTGCAGGAAGTCTTACATGCAGACTGGCAGGAAGTCTGGCACTCGCCGCAGCCGCCCTTTTTCATAGATTCCTTTAAATCTCTGGTTGTTAAAGTCTTAATATGCTTCATTAAAAATAGCCTCCTTATGATTTCAAAGCGCCTATAGACGCCAGCGTGTATATAAACATACAGACACGCAACTCATTTTTGCTCATTATATCATGTATTTGGCATTTGTAAAAGCTTTTTTTCTCAAAAACCGTTAAATTCCTGTCCATTTCTGTATTTTACCCTAACATTCCGCCCAGTGTCCCCCCGGCCACACACAATACCATTGTGGTCCAGAAGGAATTGCCCAATGCAGTTTCCGGCGTTTTGATCAATGCGGATACCACCGCCAGTATCACGAAATATACTGCCCCTAGCAGTGCTCCCCAAAGAAACTTCTGCGTCTCCATCTTTTTTCCTGCCAAAAATCCCGCCATAAAGGTAGTTATGACATAAATAGCAGAGATTGCAATGGTCACCATTCCTTCCGTCAGATGCAATTTATACAATAAAAGTGCCAACAGACATAAAAGCAACAGTGTCAGCACATAGGATGCCAGCAGACATTTTGCCAGTGCAAGCACCGGAACCCCTTCTTTTCTCTCTCCTCTTTTTTCCATGTTGCTCCTCCTTTTTACCTATGTAAAATGTATATTCAAATCATTCGGAAAACTTGACAACTATTCCTGTCCTATTGTATATTGTTGCTTAATAACTTATAAATGGGGCTTATGCCTACTACTATTATTTAAGAAGGAGTGAACTTTTTTGGATACCTCTGGTGTCATACAACTTGTTTCTATCGTAATTCTGATTTTTCTATCCGGCTTTTTCTCTTCTGCCGAGACTGCGCTGTCCACGGTCAACCGTGTACGGATGCGTACCCTGGAAGAGGAAGGCAGCAAGCGTGCTGCACGCGTCAACAAAGTCCTGGACAATTACAGTAAAATGATCAGTACCATTCTGATCGGCAACAATATTGTCAATCTGACTGCATCTTCCCTGGCAACAACATTAGCTATGCGAATCAATCTGGCTGTAGGTATCGCAACCGGTGTTCTGACCATTGTCGTGCTGCTCTGCGGCGAAATCGTACCCAAGACCTGGGCAATACTGTATTCTGAGAAGCTGGCCCTGACATATTGCAATGTAATCTATTTTCTGATGCAGGTGCTCACGCCGGTCATCTTCATTGTGGATCTGCTGTCCCACGGTATCATGAAGCTGTTACATATCGATCCCAACAAAAAAGCCAGCACCATGACTGAAAGCGAGCTGAAAACCTACGTGGACGTCAGTCATGAGGACGGTGTCATCGAATCCGAGGAACGCAAGCTGATCTACAATGTGTTCGATTTTTCCGATGCCCACGCCAAGGATATCATGATTCCACGCATCAATATGGTAACGGTCAGTCTGGATGCTACTTATGACGATGTTCTGGCAGTTTTCCGGGATTCCATGTATACCAGGCTTCCGGTCTATGAGGATGACAAGGACAATATTATCGGTCTGATCAATATCAAGGACTTTATCCTGACGGAGGATCAGAGTGCTTTCCATGTGGGAAACATTTTGCGTGATGCTTACTATACTTACGAGTACAAGAAAATCGCAGACCTCATGTATGAGATGCGGGAAAAGACCACCAATGTCTCTTTCGTATTGAATGAATACGGTGCTACCGTTGGTATGATCACTCTGGAGGATCTGTTAGAAGAGATCGTCGGTGAGATCCGTGACGAATACGATGAGGACGAGGAAGAACTGATCCAGAAGATGTCAGAAGATACTTATCTGGTGGAAGGCAGCATGAAGCTGGATGACATCAACGACGTTCTTGGAACAAATCTGACCAGTGAAGATTATGACTCCATCGGCGGTCTGATCATCGACTGTCTGGATCGTCTGCCGGAGGATGGTGAGGAAGTTACCCTGGAGAACGGTATTCACTTGAAGGTACAGGGTATCGACCAGAACCGTATCATCAAGGTACTGATGACGATTCCAGAACCCAACGAAGAACATGTGGAACACAGTTCCGAGACCTCTGAGAATCACGAATAACTCTGACGGTTCCGCAGTCCCTGAGGCACACGGACAGTTCTGGCACTCCCGCAGCTTTTGAGATCCACAAACCGCACTGGCACTTACGCTCTTTTGTGATCCACGAACCGCACCGGTACTTCCGCTCTTTTGATATCCACGAACCGCACCGGCACTTCCGCTCTTTTGAGATCCACAAACCGCACCGGCACTTCCGCTCTTTTGTGAATTATGAATGGGAATAACGAAAGGAATACAAATGTCACAGGATAAAAATACACAAAACAAGAAAACAAAAATGACTTCCAAACAGATCTTCGCGATCATTGGAATTATTCTGCTGGTGCTTTTATATGTCGTGACGCTTTTTGCGGCGATCTTCGACAGCTCCGCCAGCCACGCGCTATTCGCCACCTGCCTGCTAGCCACCGTGGCCATCCCTCTTCTCATCTGGATCTACACCTGGATGTTTGGAAAACTGACAAACCGCTCCACCTTCGCAGACTTCCATCCGGAAGAAAAGGAGAACGAAAATAAATAGCAAGTTAGTTTGGTGTAAAAAGCCCCAAAACAACAAATTCCGTACAAAAAAGTTCCGAAATCAGGATTTTTTGTACGGAATTTCTTTATTTTGCTTGTGTAGCGAAAATAGAGACTTTTTACATAGCAAAATCTCATGTTTTTGTATTTTTTCGCAGAAATTGGTGTTTTAAATACAAGCAGAACTCCCGGAGGACCTTCTGCCGCTTCAGGAGTTCTGCATTTCATAAAAACCGTTATAAATGCACTTTTTATAAAAAAAAGAACTGTATAAAAGAAGTTTTTTCATAAATTCGGCAAAGAAAACATTTTTATGAAACGAATAGCCCCGGCAAGGTATAAGGAAAAGGTGGCCACCTTTCTTATACCCTGCCAAGGGCTATCATTTTTAACTAGCTTTCCACTTTTGTCACTATCTTATTTTCTTCCCAGCCGGATCACATTCCAGGACGCTTTCCTCAGCACGGTCTCCAACTGGCCGCCTTCTGCTTTGGCATCGTCGGCCTGACGGGGCTGTACTTTCTCTCCTGCTGCGGAGTTCACGGTCTGTAAGTCATCGGATACCAGCTCGGTCTTGCCGATCAGTTCATAGCCTTCGAAACTGCGCAGGTCCATGGTCAGGGGCAGGTCTTCTTCCAGATTACGGTTCACGGCAAATACGGTCACTTCCTCCGCTTCCTCATTCCATACCGCTACCGCTTCCACATCTGTGATGCCTCCGTGGCCGCTGGTCTCATGCTTCGGGCTGTCGATAGCCAACTGCAATACAGTTCCTCTGCCATAGCAGGATGCATGATAGAAAGGATAAAAAATGGTCTGTCTCCAGGCAATCCCGTTCTCCTCCGTCATGATCGGTGCAATGACATTCACCAGCTGTGCCAGACAGGCGATCTTTACACGGTCCGCATGCTTTAACAGCGTGATCATCATCAGACCTACCATCAGGGCATCTTCAAAGGTATAATGATCCTCCAGCAGATGAGGGGCTTTCTGCCAGGGATGATTCTCTGTGGTGTCGGCATCCTCCTTGCTGGCGTGGAACCATACATTCCATTCGTCGAAGCTTAAGTTGATCTGCTTCTTGCTGCGCTTCTTCGCTTTGACATAATCGCAGACAGACACTACCGTACGGATGAAATCATCCATGTCATCGGATTTTGCCAGATAATCATTGCTGTCCATAGTTGCATTGCCGTAATAGGTATGCAGGGACAGATAATCTACATAATCATAATTGTGTTCCAGTGTGGTAGCTTCCCACTGAGGGAAAGTAGGCATCTCCCGATAAGAACTTCCACAGGATACCAGCTCGATGGAAGGATCGATCAGTTTCATGGCCTTGCCCGCTTCCTGCGAGATCCGTCCGTATTCGTCCATAGTCTTGCTGCCCAGCTGCCAGGAGCCATCCATCTCATTACCCAGGCACCACAGTTTGATATTATAGGGATTTTCCACACCGTGGGATCTGCGAAGGTCGCTATATTTGGAGCCGCCGGGATGGTTGCAATATTCCAGCAGATTGCAGGCATCTGCCACACCTCTGGTACCCAGATTCACTGCCATCATGATCTGTGCATTCACCTGCTTCGTCCAATGGTAGAATTCCTCCAGTCCGAAGGTATTCGGCTCCAGAGATCTCCACGCCAGATCCAGTCTGGCCGGACGCTTATCCACAGGGCCTACACTGTCCTCCCAGAAAAAGTTGGATACGAAGTTACCACCGGGATAACGGATCAGGGGAACCTGCAGTTCTCTGACCAGTTGTACCACGTCCTGTCTGTAACCGTATTTGTCCGCCGTGGGATGTCCCGGCTGGTAGATACCGCCGTACACCGCCCGGCCCAGATGCTCAATAAAGGAACCGAACAGACGGTCATCCACCTTCGCCACCTTGTATGCCTTATCTAATGTAATCTTAACCTGTTTCATGCCCCAATCTCTCCCAAGTTTTTCTATAAATGATTTCTTCGTTCTTCGAACTCCCGAAATTACAACAAACATGCGTAATCCGGTCTGATCGCCGAGAGTGAGCAAGCTCTCTCTGGCTCTCTTGCGCTCATTATATCATGATTCGCACCTTCGGTGCTTGACGTTGCTTCG
>OGFP01000334.1_pt1 | contig 22482 bp, 24 predicted proteins | sample 1570971 | NCBI WGS metagenome assembly OGFP01 (sample SAMEA2582033, study PRJEB24529) | metagenome | biome: Human gut stool | place: China | collected 2011 | reverse complement strand
AGCTACAGTTTCCAGACACCCCTTGTTTCCGCAAGTACAGTCAAATCCTGTTTCAGGTTCAACAATAATGTGACCAATTTCACCACCAGCACCGGCAACACCATGAATTAAATTACCATCAGCGATAACACCGCCACCAACACCTGTACCCAATGTTACAAAGACAACATCTGGATTGTTAGCACCAGCACCAACCCAACGTTCCCCCAGTGCAGCCACATTAGCATCATTATCAATAGCGAATGGAATACCAAGTTCTTTTTCAATAACAGAGCCAACTTCTTGAGTTTCTGCCCAGTTCAAGTTAAAAGCACCCGTTACTGTTTTATTTTCACGGTCAACTGCACCTGGAGATCCCATACCAATTCCAATGAAGTCTTCAGCAGTAAGTCCATACATTTCCAAACGGTGTTTCAAAGATTCTACAATGTTAGGAACGATGTGGCGACCATTTTCAAGCGTATTTGTCTCAATAGCCCATTTTTCTTGCACTTCACCTTCCGAAGTCAAAATACCAAACTTAACAGTTGTTCCACCAAGGTCAATTCCTAAGAGTTTTTTAGCCATTTTCTTTCTCCATTTCAATGCGATGTTCACGTCGTAAAATCATTTCAGCAGTAAGATAGTTGTCCTTGTCCACTAAACCATTCTGGTAGAGGGCCTCTAATTCAATCTTCATCATTTCGATATCATAGAGCCTTTTCCCTAGGTAAACCACTATGCCAAACTGTTTCAACAACTGTTGAACGTCATATAAAGTTTTCATAGCAATATTTTAGCAAAAAGCTTCTGCCATGACAAGATAGTTTTGAAAACCTTTACAGATTATTGTATACTTCAAGACTTAAAAAACCTAAGTCATTAAGACTCAGGTTATTGACAGTTTGGGCAAATCCCATGTAATATCATCTGTTCACGAGTAATGCGAAAACCAGTTTGTGATTCTACCTCTTCCTTGAAAGACGGAATCGGTAGGTCTAAGTCGGTAATGTGACCACATTTTTCACAAACAATGTTTAAGTGGTCATGTCCCATAAAATCATAATAGGTTGTATTATCATTATTAACCTTAATTTCAGAGACAATTCCTTCTTCAACCAACACTTTCAAGTTGTTATAGACCGTCGCCAAACTCATGCCCGGATTATCAGGGAGAAGGTCATAATATATCACATCAGCGCTAGGATGTTGATCGGACATCATCAAATAGCGGATAACAGCTTTACGAGATTCGGTCAATCGAATCCCTTTAGCTTTTAACTGACTCAAAACATCTTCATAAACGCCTAGACTACGTCGATGCTCAGACATATCGCCTCCTCCCTTCTTCTAAAAGTATTTTGTGTCTATTATACACTTTTAGAGGAACTCTTGACAATCATCTTAACTCAAAATTTGATTATTTCAAGCCTGGTGCTTGTCCAAGTTCTGCAGTCAACATCCAGATTGTCTTATCAATTTCTGATTTTGCTGCTGTAAAGATATCATTTGAAGGAGCATCTCCTTCTTCATCTGTGATATCCAAACCGACTTGGAACAAGACAGACAAGTATTTGTATGTATCCACCAATAACTGAATTTGATCAGACATTGGTTTATCAAATGTACCAGTAGTTTCAGTCAAGCCTGAATTAGATGAAAATTCTACCAAAGTTGAGTATGGTTCCCCACCGATAGTAATCAAACGTTCACTAATAACATCAAGATGAGCATTCAAACTATCCATCAATTCATCCATTTTTGGATGAAGATAGAGGAAACCAGGACCACGCATATACCAATGAACTTGGTGAACAATTGAAGCTGCTACAGACAAATCAGCAACTGCTTGATTCAAAACTGCTTTAGTTTTTGTATTTGTTGGAGTTTCAGCTTGTTGATTAACTGTTTCATTGATTGTTTCTTTAATTGAATCTACCATATTAATTCTCCTTATTTAGAATTATTATTATTTACACTTTTATTTTAGAATATTTCTAAATAATATGCAAGTGATATGCTTTTTCTCATTCTTTTTCGAATAATTAGGTATGTTAAGCATTATTTATTTTTTTCTAGGAGCCTCTTTAGGCTCATTTATCGGACTAGTTTGTGATCGTTTTCCTGAGAACTCGATTATTTTTCCTAGTAGTCACTGTAGTCACTGCAAGCATCAGTTGTGTTTTTTCGAGATGATCCCTATCCTCTCACAACTTTTCTTAAGATCTCGATGTCGTTCATGTCAGTCTCCTATCCCTTTTCGTTACCTCTTTATGGAACTATTTTGTGGGGTAATATGTCTTCTATATTTCTTTGACTTTTTAAGTCTTGAAGTAACCTACTTTCTTTACTTCAGCCTTTGTTTATCAATTTTTGATTTGAAGCATAAATCCTATCCGCTTCTGATTTGGATAGTTGGAACACTCCCGCTCCTATTCATGGGAAACCACTATCTCACTTTTACCTTAGGACTCATATTAGCAATTATATCCTATATTAAACGTTTAAATATTGGGGAAGGTGATTTTCTCTACTTAGCAAGTGCCTCACTTATTTTCCCATTTTCAAAAATACTTCTAACTATCGAGCTTGCGTGCCTATTAGGGCTAGCGTACTTCCTTATACGAAGAAATCTTAAGGAATGTATCGCATTTGTCCCATTTCTTTTTCTAGGGATTGTACTTCTTACCTTTTATTCAATTGTATAGAAAAAAGCCGATAAACCTCGGCTTTTCTTTATTAGTTCATATTAACACGGTGCCACTCATTAATAACATAAGAGAGCATTCCTAATTGTTGGAGACCCCAACCGCTGATTTCATCTGAATTTTCAGTTGATCCACCAAGGTAACGTGTATAGATTGCAACCATATAAGGTGTATCTTCCATAACGATAGCATCAACGTTAAGTGCTTCACGGACATAACCTGGTTTTTGATAAATTGTCAGATTAGGAAGATATGTCTTATAGTACTCATTAGGGAATGACTCACCAATGTAGTGGAGAATATCTTTGTAATTATCTTGGTGTTTCCAAAGGTAATCCAAAACTTGGATGTAATAATCCGTCGTTGTCTTATTACCATGCATTTGGATAGTTTTCACTTCACCTTTTGATTTACCATATTTATCAAGCATGCCATAGAATTTTTCCATACCACCAAGGCGTTCCGCCAAAGCATAGGCTGGAGTATTCTCAGAGTAAACAAGAGAATACTCTTGCATTTCTGGAATAGTCATTGAACCACCGAAAGCAGCAACATAATTATCATGTTAGCCTTGATACTCATACTCAGTATTAGTAATATCAAAACGTTCAGTTAAAGAAAGTTTTCCTTTATTAACCTCATCCATGACAAGCATGTTTAGTGGCAATTTATAAGTTGATCCTGCAGTCATTGGCTGAGTATCATTCATAGAGAATTGCTCATTTGTATTGGTATTTTTATATGAAAAGGCAATTTGGCTAGACTCGATACCTTGGTCAGCCATAAAAGCTTCAACCACTTGGTTCAATGTCATGTTAGCATAATCATAATACAATCCATTACCATACATGGTATCTGCATCTGCTTCCATGACTGCTTGTTTAGCTTCGGCTGATTTATTAGTTGGAGTTACCTTTTCCTCTTTTTCTTTGTCTTCTTTTTTAGTGACTTTAGAACTAGAGCCGAAGATATTTCCAAGGCTACCAGTGTGACCAGCTTGTTTCCCACGTCCTGCTAAAGCAAGCATGGCAACAAACAAAAGTATTACCAGAACACCTAGGAAGGCTAAGATAAGATATGCTTTTTTATCATCACGAGATGATTTTAATTTAGATTTCTTAGAGCGTCTACTTCTAAGTGGCAAGGTTTCAGTTTTTGTTTCTTTTTCCTTGTGCTCAACTGGTACTACTGTTTCTTCAGCTACTTTTTTGTCTGCTGATTTTTTAGAAACCTTTTTTGTATCTTTTTTCGCTTCTTTTTTGTTGGTCTTTTTAGCGCCTTTTTTGACATCTTTTTTAGTATCTTTAGTGTCTTTCTTGACGTCTTGTTGAAGGTCTTGTTTTACCGAATCTTTCTTTTTATCTTTAGTTTTTCGGCGACTTCCACTGTACTTCTTGCTTGAATGTTTTTTCTTTTTTTTCATAACAATAATAGTTTAAGCTATAATTCACTAAAAAGCAAGGAGATTTTACAATCATATTACAAAAAAATTATCCCCAACAGTGAGGATAATTTTAAACTTATTTAGCTGCTGCATAAAGCTCAGCAACTTTATTCCAGTTAATGATTTCAAAGAAAGCTTTGATGTAGTTTGGACGTACGTTACGGTAGTTTAGGTAGTAAGCATGCTCCCAAACATCAAGCGCCAAGATTGGTTTCTTACCGTCTGAGATAGGAGTGTCTTGGTTAGCAGTTGAAACAACTTCAAGTTTACCTTCATCGTTAACAACAAGCCATGCCCAACCTGAACCAAAACGAGTTGTTGCTGCTGCTGTGAAAGCTTCTTGGAAGGCTTCAAATGATCCGAAAGCTTCGTTAATAGCAGCTACTACTTCAGCAGTTGGTTCTTGTTTTTCAGGAGACAAAAGTTCCCAGAAAAGTGCGTGGTTAAGGTGTCCACCACCATTATTAATAAGTGCTTGACGAATATCAGCTGGGATTTGTTCCACATCAGCCAAAAGTGCTTCAAGGTCTTCACCAATTTCTGGGTGTTTTTCAAGAGCAGCATTAGCATTTGCTACATAAGTTGCATGGTGTTTATCGTGGTGAAGAGTCATTGTTTCAGCATCAATGTATGGTTCCAAAGCATCATATGCGTAAGGAAGGTCTGGAAGAATAATTGCCATAGTAAAGGTCCTCTTTTCATTTTTTCTTCATTTTACCGCAAAGTGGTAGAGCTTTCAAAAATTTTGCTTACAAAATCATAGAAAACTCTAAACCTCTAGCGGTTTGATAGAATTTTTAAAAGTGCTAAATCAAACAAGTAGTCTTTATCTAAAGTTCCTGTTTTTATCTGGTAATCTGTCTCTACTAAAATCTTAATCGTCATCTTTAAGAATGTCACTGATAAGGGACGGCTATCTCTCAGTGCAAAACGAACCTGAAACTGATTAACTTTACGCCCTAGATAATCTGAGAGACTTGAAACAATTTGCTGCTCACTTTTTCCTTGAGCAGATAAGAGTTTAACCTTGTCCCAACATAACAGCAATCAACTTAATCTCATCTTCACCCTGCAGCCGTAAATCATGAACCAATTCACGAACGCTCTGAATCTGTCCTCGTATAAGAAGTTGCGTCATATCAAAAATGTTATCTTGCAAACTTTTCGGAATGGCCTCAGCAATATCTTGCGATGAGATATTTCCTTCCGTTTTATCCCCCTTTAGAAAAGCTAAGTTTTTTTGAACATCTGAAAAGTCAAAATTTGACTTAATCAAAAGTTCCTCAAAGACTCCTGTATCAAATGTAAGCCCCTCTTGATGCGCCTGCTTTTGAAAATAGGTTCTAAGTTCTGCATCTTTTAAAGGACTGGCTTCAAGCACCATGGCATCACGTTTGAGAAGTTTGACTAAACGACGCTTTCCATCTAGCTTTCCTGCAGACATTAAGACAAGACGAGTTGTTTCAACAGGAGACTCAAGATAATTTTCAAGACGCTTCAACTCTTTCTCATCCAGATATGATTTTTTAGCAGTAGTCATATCTGCGAAATGATCAAAAATGACCACCTTCTCATCGGCAAAAAAAGGCATACTTTCTAAATCGAGCTCAGCATCTTGATAATCAGTCTCTGACATATCAAAATAAGAATAGGTCAAGTCACTGGGATCGAAACCAATTTGTTTTAAAAATTTTTCTTTAGCTTGACTATACTGCCCTAAATCCTCACCAGCCAAGACAGTTATCATGGGAAGCTTTTCTTTGGACAGCTTTTCAATCGTTTCCATAGCAATCATGGTCCTATTATAACAGAAATTTTCCCATAACAAAAAGCCCACCACTAAAGTGATGAACTTTACTTGATTAACCAGAGTTACGAAGACCTGTTGCAATACCATTGATGGTAATGTGAATAAGGCTAATTTCGTCATCGGTCAAATCATTGTTACGAAGACGTTTAATCAATTCAATTTGGATGTAGTTCAAGACATTGAAGTATGGCAAACGGAAGTCCAAACTTGCTTTAAGTGACGGACTCTCATCTAGGAAGCCATCATGTTTTTCAATCGCAAGAATGACATCTTTAGTCAACTGCCACTCATCCAAAATAATATTGAAGACACTACGAACTTCTTCACTTTCTGCCAATTGTGCATAGTGGAAGGCGATATTCATATCTGATTTTGAAAGCACCATGTCTACGTTTGACAAAAGTGAACGGAAGAATGGCCATGTTTCAAACATATGTTGAAGTTTCTCGAGGTTGCCTTCTTCAGCTTGGATAAAGCGATTAAAGGCAGAACCCACACCATACCAACCTGGGAACATGATACGGTTTTGTGACCATGAGAATACCCAAGGAATCGCACGCAGACCAGAAATCTCAGTAATAGTCTTACGAGCCGCTGGACGAGAACCAATATTCAAACTTGAGACTTCTTTAATAGGGCTTGCTTCAAAGAAGTAATCATAGAAATGTTCGTTTCCAAAGACAAGATCGCGATAGATAACATTAGAATCTTGAACGATACCGTCCATAATTTCACGGAAATCAACCAATTCATCTGGATCTGCAATTTGACGTGTTACCATACGGTCAAGGGCAGCTGAAACAAGCATTTCAAGATTGTAGTAGGCAGCATCCTTATTACCATATTTATTACCGATAACTTCACCTTGTTCAGTCAAACGGATACGGTCTTTAATGGTACCAAACGGTTGAGACGTAATGGCATCGTATGATGGGCCACCACCACGACCGACAGTACCACCACGACCATGGAAGAAGGTAATCTTAATACCACGCTCTTCACCAATCTTAGTCAATTCGTTTTGAGCTTTGTAAAGCGTCCAACCTGAAGACAAGTAACCACCATCTTTGTTAGAGTCTGAGTAACCCAACATGATTTCTTGGTAGTTATTGCTATTCTTAATCCAACGTTTAACGATATCATAACCAAGGTATTGTTTCATGATATCATTAGAGTTTTCCAAGTCTTCGATAGTTTCAAAAAGTGGAACGATTTGGACACGCGCACGTTCTGTATCAACCAAGCCAACTTCTTTAAGAAGGATAGCCAACTCAAACATATCAGAAACGCTCTCAGTGTGAGAAATAATATGTTGTTTGATGACATCTTCACCAATATAGTCTTTCAAGAGACGAGCTGTACGGAAGATTGCCAATTCTTTTTCAAGAATTTCTGACTTAGGCACATTAGTTGATGACAAAGTACGAGGATCTTCTTGCAATTCTTTGAGAAGAACCGCAACCTTTTCAACCTCAGTCAATTCACTATAGTTATCAACAATATTAGCAGACTTAAGCAATTCTGCCACACAAGTTTCATGAACGCTTGAATCCTGACGCATATCGATTGTAGCAAGATAGAAACCAAAGACTTCTACAGCTTGGAGAAGCTCTTCAAAATCACCTGAAATTAAGACAGCATCGTCGTTTTCAAGAAGTGAATTTTTGATTGCCAAAAGATCATCATGGAAGGCATCTGCTGTTTCGTAGAATTCTGTTGTTTGTTGTGAGACAGCTTGAAGACTTTGGCTGAGACGTTGTTGCACGTAATCAGCTACTACTTCACCCGTTGAAGCTGAGCCTAGACGAACATTTTCAGAAAGACGTTTGGAAACCCTTTCCTTGCTAAAGTTTCCTTCTTTAAAGAAAAGAAGTGTCTGAATCAACTTAGACTGGATGTAACTGAAGGCACGACGGTAAGGTTCGTTTTCACGATAAACAGATGTATCTGGAGAATGTTTCGCCATCTCTGCTACTGTATCTGAAACCTTAGTCAAGCGTGATGAAAGGGAGAATGAACGGTAAAGATTATCAACTTTTTCGATATAGTAATTGAGGATAACTTCACTTTGTACTGTTGCAGAAAGTTTAAGAGTTTCTGCTGTTACAAACGGGTTCCCGTCACGGTCACCACCAATCCACATTCCCATAGTAATAGGTGTTGGATTGTCAAGTTCGATACCTTTTTTAACCGCTAAACGTTTGAATTCATGCGATAAGTTTGTAATCGCCTTAATCAATGAGGAGTTGTAATACTCCATAACGTTAGTGATTTCGTTTTTAACCTTAAGTTTTTTCTCACGAATGATATCTGTTTGCATCATAATTTCTACATAACGACGCAAATCTGCATACCATTTATCCTTGTTAATAAGACCAGCCTTAACATCACGATGCTTACGGAGAAGTTCGTGAATGTGGTTAGTCAATTCAAGCATAGTTTTACGTTGAACCTGAGTTGGGTGAGCTGTCAAAACTGGCACGACATTGACATGTTCAAGAATGTCACGTGCATTATCACTTTCAGCGACAACATCAAAAGTCTCAGACAACTTACCTAGATAAGATTCATCAATATTGTTCTTGTGGTTGACTTCATAAGCCAAATCCACGTCTTCAGAGATATTAATCAAAAGAGGTAACAAAGAGAAATAACGTGATGCAACGACCATATCGTCATTTGTCATTTCTGAAATGGCTTGTGTAAGGGCCACATAGTCACCTTCATCATAAAGTTCAACCAAATGTTGGATAGTTGTGAGACCTTGCTCTCCAGCCATGCCTCGTGTTGCATCATCCAACAATTCTTTCAAGATACCAACTTCTTCAGAGATGATTTCCTGGTTGTTACTGCTTTCCAATTTGTTAAAAGCCAAACCTTATTCTCCTTACTTTATGTAGTACCCTCTTATCATATCACTTTTAAAACAAAAGTAAACTATTTTCCTTTAAATCGTCAGTTATTTTGCAATTTTCCGACTTTTTCAAACAAATTTTCAAGGCTATTTCCGAACTTTATAAAAAAGACTCTGAAACAGAGTTCAGAATCTTAATTATACTTTTTTTGATAGAATTTGATTTCATCGCCATCTTCAACCTTAAGTTGGTTGGCTGCTTTTTCACCAAGTTTACCATTGACATCAAACATCCAATAGATTCCCTTATCTTTATCTTGAGAAATACCATCAATCTCAGTGATGAAGCCATCGTTTTCTTGAACAGGATAGACCTCTTCCAAGACATCAAGCACTGTATCCCCTTTTTGGATTTCTACTGATTTTTTCTTACTTTCCTTTTCCGTTTTCAAAATCAAAGTCACCTGACCTTGAACCTTAGACTGATGATTATTTGTGCTGCTAGTAAGTTTAGCTGCCTCGTTTTTTCCACAGGCTGCTAGAGTAACAAGTGATAAAGCAAGAAAAATATATGTCGCTAATTTTTTCATTTCAAAAACCTCCTAAAAATAGACTGGATGAATGGATAGAATAGAAGCGTCGATACTGCATGATAGGTGTCGTAAAGTAGACCAGAAATAACAAAGGTAATCCCACTTTTAAATAGAAGACCATACCCATAATCAAGGAGAACCCCATAGAAAAAGGACAAAAAAGTTACCAAAGCAATCTGCCAGACAAGTGATAACCTAGGTGCAATCAAACTCCAAAGAGCCATTAAGACGCCGAAGGCCAGAATCTGATTAAAGACCCAGGGACCAAAACCAAAGATGAATCCTGAGATGGCCATGGTTAAAGCCATAATCAATAGACCATCTACCAAACCCAAATAAAGAACAGCCACAAAAAACATAGCTGTAATAGGCTGAATATTTGGCAATCCTATAAATGCTGACCGCAATCCTACTGCCAGTGCTGACAGAATAGCTATCCGAGCCATTCGTTGAATCGTTAGTTTCATATATCTATTATGCCAGAAATAAGGACATATGACTAGTTTTTAAAAATAAAAACTAAATATTTCTTGAAATACAGAGTGAGATTGTACAAATTGTAGAAAATAATGTTCTTTTTCACCCCCTCACAAGTATCAAACAGTCTGATTGGCTGAATATTTGATATAAAAAGTGTACTCTCATTCACTATCCTCAGTCATCTTGACAACGATAAAAAATTAAGTTCAATTAATTATAAAAGTTAACTTGACTTAACTTTTGTTTTAAAGTATATTAAACTTAAGGAGGTAGCTAATGATTCAAATTGAAAATATTAATGTGTCTTACCAACAGACATTAGCTCTGGATAATATCACCTTAAACTTGGAGGGACCTAATATTACTGGGATTATTGGACCAAATGGTGCTGGTAAATCAACTCTAATTAAAGCACTTCTTGGTATTATTCCTCACTCTGGAAAAATCCTTTTCAATAAACAACCTATTCGTCAGCAATTGAATCGTATTTCCTATGTTGCACAGAAGGCTGATATTGATTTTAACTTTCCGATTACTGTCAGAGAGTGCATCTCTCTAGGACTCTATCCCAAAACCAAGTTCTTTAAACGTCTATCTAAGAGTGATTGGTCTAAGGTCACAGATGCTTTAACACTACTTGGTCTAAATGATTTGGCCCATCGACAAATAAGCCAATTATCAGGAGGCCAATTTCAACGGGTTCTAATCGCTCGTTGTCTTCTACAAGAGGCTGATATTATTTTATTAGATGAACCCTTTGTAGGGATTGACTCTGTTAGCGAAGATATTATCATGAACACCTTGAGAGAACTTAGGGACAAAGGTAAGCTTATTCTTATTGTCCACCATGATTTGAGCAAAGTTCCTCATTATTTTGACCAAGTCATCCTTCTCAATCGGAAATTGATTGCTAGCGGGCCTACTAATCTTATTTTTAATGAGGATAATCTCCGTAAAACCTACGGTAACAGTTTATTTTATAAAGGAGATGCAAATGTTTTCTGAATTTATTGATGGTTTGCTAAATTTCCACTTCTTACAGAACGCGCTTATAACGGCTATAGTTATTGGAATTGTCGGAGGGGCTGTTGGTTGTTTTATTATTCTAAGAGGCATGTCGCTTATGGGTGATGCGATTTCACATGCGGTTTTACCTGGCGTAGCCATTTCCTTTATCTTAGGTATCAATTTTTTCATAGGAGCCATCATCTTTGGACTTTTAGCTTCTACAATGATTACCTATATCAAAAGTAATTCCATTATTAAGAGTGACACGGCAATTGGGATTACCTTTTCGAGCTTTCTAGCTCTCGGTATTATTCTCATCGGTGTTGCTAATAGTTCCACAGATCTCTTTCATATTCTCTTCGGGAATATTCTAGCTGTACAAGACATGGATATGTGGATAACGATTATCGTTTCACTTCTTGTACTAGCAACTATTACAATCTTCTTTCGCCCTCTACTCCTAACATCCTTTGATCCAATTTTGGCCAAGTCTATGGGAGTTAAGGTCACCTTCTACCACTACTTACTTATGGTTATTCTAACTTTGGTTTCTGTAACTGCCATGCAGAGTGTTGGCACTATTCTTATTGTGGCACTTTTAATTACACCGGCTGCCACTGCCTACCTTTATGTTCATAGCCTAAAAACAATGATTCTTCTCTCATCAGGATTGGGGGCTCTGGCATCTGTTCTAGGTCTTTTTATCGGCTATAGTTTTAATATTGCAGCTGGTTCGAGCATTGTATTAACGTCTGCTCTACTCTTTCTCATCAGCTTTTTCATCGTCCCTAAACAGAGTGGCATGAATAAGACTTATCAACAATAAAATAAAAGGATGAAAATAATATGAAAAAAATACTATCTATGAAAAAAATACTATCAACAATGGCACTATTACTTTTAGCGGTAGTTGCTTTAGCAGCGTGTAATAATAAACAAGACAGTAGCAAAGATAAATTACGAGTTGTTACGACTAATTCCATTATTGCTGATATCACCAAAAATATTGCCGGAGATAAAATCACTCTCCACAGTATTGTCCCCGTTGGTAAGGATCCTCACGAATACGAACCCCTTCCTGATGATGTAAAGAAGACATCGCAAGCTGACTTGATTTTTTACAACGGTATCAATTTAGAAACTGGTGGGAATGCCTGGTTTACTAAGTTGATCAAGAATGCCCATAAGACAGAAAACAAAGATTATTTTGCAGTTAGTGATGGTGTTGAGGTGATTTACCTTGAAGGTCAGTCAGAAAAAGGTAAGGAAGATCCCCACGCTTGGCTTAATCTGGAAAATGGGATTATTTATGCTCAAAATATTGCCAAGCAACTGATTGCTAAGGACCCTAAAAACAAGACCTACTACGAAAAGAATTTAAAATCCTATACTGACAAACTTAGTAAACTGGACCAAGAAGCTAAAGAAACATTTAACAAGATTCCCGATGAGAAAAAACTGATTGTCACTAGTGAAGGATGCTTCAAATACTTCTCAAAAGCCTATGGCGTACCATCTGCCTACATCTGGGAAATCAATACAGAAGAAGAAGGCACACCAGACCAAATCAAAACACTCGTGGAAAAACTACGTCAAACAAAGGTACCAGCTCTCTTTGTCGAGTCTAGTGTAGATGAACGCCCTATGAAAACAGTCTCTAAGGATACCAATATTCCTATTTATGCAAAAATCTTTACAGATTCTATTGCTGAAAAAGGGCAAAACGGTGACAGCTACTACAACATGATGAAATATAATCTGGATAAAATCACCCAAGGCTTGAATCAGTAAAAATCTTATCTAAGAAACATTCTGTATTCTTATGATAAATCTGTTATACTAAGGTGAGACTATTTTCAAAGGAAGAGAAATGACACCTAACAAAGAAGACTACCTCAAATGTATCTATGAGATTGGTACTGAAGAAGGCAAAATAAGCAATAAGGAAATCGCAAACCGTATGCAGGTGTCTCCACCTGCTGTGACGGAAATGATTAAGAAATTGATTTCAGAAGACCTCATCATCAAAGACAAAGTCAAGGGCTATCTTCTAACGAAAACTGGTAAAATCAATGTCGCTGAACTCTATCGGAAACATCGCCTCATCGAAGTCTTTTTGGTGGACCACTTGCAATACACTTGTGATCAAATTCATCAAGAGGCTGAAATTTTAGAGCATACTGTCTCTGATCACTTCATCGATGCGCTTGACCGCCTACTCAATTACCCTCAAACCTGTCCACACGGTGGGCAAATCCCCAAGTCAGGTCAGCTCATAGAGGAAATCTACAACCAGACTTTTACACAAGACCTAACTCCTGGAGACTATGTACTTCGTCGAGTTCAGGATCAAATTGATTTACTCCATTATTTGGAAACTGTCGGTCTTAAAATTGGAACACCTTTTACCTTTGAAGGCTTTGACCCTTTCACACAACTCTACCGACTTCATATTGATGGAAGGGACATCCAAATCCCAGAAGCCATTGCTGGCAATCTTTATATTGAAGCAAACTAAAAAAGCGAGGCTGATGAACACACTTAGAAGTGTCATCAGTCTCACTTTTTTTACATTTGTTTCAAGCGTTCCACCCGTTCTGAAATTGGTGGGTGCGTATAAAAGAGCTTCTGCAAACCAGATTCCTTTTTAGGGTCATTGATAAAGAGGGCTGCGCTAGCATCATCCACGTGATGTTGCATTGGCGCACTATTATCAAGTTTGAGCAGAGCGTTAATCATACCTTGTGGATTACGTGTCAATTCGACGCTAGAAGCATCAGCTAAAAATTCACGCTGGCGTGAAATAGCCAACTGAACCAAGGTAGCTGCCAAAGGCGCCAGAATAATGGCAATCAAAGAAATAATGAGAAGAATAATTTCCAAACCGCTACTTCCATTACGGTCATCATCATTTCTACGACGGCCTCCACCCCAGAACATCATATTACGAGCCATCCCAGCTAGCATGGTAATGGCAGATGCCAAGGCAACTGCTATGGTAGAGATTCGGATATCGTAGTTGCGAATATGACTCACTTCATGTCCAATAACTCCTTCAAGTTCCTCACGATTCATAACCGCAAGAAGACCTGTTGTAGCAGCTACAGCAGCATTTTTAGGGCTAGATCCCGTTGCAAAAGCATTCATTGAAGGATCATCGACAATAAAGACACGTGGCATCGGTATTTGTGCCACCATAGCCATATCCTCAACAACATGATAAAGGTTCGGAGCGGTTTGTTCGTCAACCTCTCGTGCACCATTCATAGCCATAACGACATTGGTTGATTGGAAAATCATGGTAACGGCATAGATAAAACCAATAACTAGAGCAAGAATCAGACCACCAAAGCCTGAACCTAACCAAAGATAGCCGACACCGTAGCCAACAAGGCCCAACAAGAGGAAAAAGACCAGGAGCAAAAGCCAAGTCTTTCTCTTATTTCGAGCAATTTGATCAAATAACATATTAGTTACCTAGTCCACTGAAATCAACCTTAGGAACAGCTTTTTCTTCTTCAGGTGTTTCAAGGAATTCAGCAGCCTTAAAGCTAAACATTTTAGCAATAACATTGCTTGGGAATGTTTCCAATTTCACATTGTAGTTACTTGTCACACTGTTATAAAGTTGACGTGAATAGGCAATTTTATTTTCAGTGTTCGTCAACTCTTCTTGAAGTTGGCTGAAGTTGGCACTAGCCTTAAGATCAGGGTAACTTTCAGCTACGGCAAAGATTCCAGAAACCTGACGAGTCAATTGCTCTTTATGACAATGAGCTTCTGCTGGTGAAGTCGCAGCTGCTACTTGATTACGAAGTTCTGCTACTTTTTCAAGCGTTGAACCCTCATATTTAGCGTAACCTTTAACTGTTTCAATCAAGTTAGGAAGGAGATCATTACGACGTTTCAATTGAACATCAATTTGACTCCAAGCCTCCTTGGTTTGCATACGGCTTTTAACCAAGCCGTTATAACTTGTAATAACAAAAATCACAAGAACAACAATAATGGCAATAATAATCCAAATCATATTTAGTTTCCTTTCTTATACTGAAAAAGAGTCGGTACGACTTCTCTTACAAGTATTTTGATAGTCTCAGTATATCAAATTTTCAGATAAAAGGGTAAAATGTGAGTCGTTTTACAAAAAAACTGGACAAGATGTCCAGCTTTTTTATTACTCTTTAGACGTGTGTCGTTTGCCTTGGGCTAGGGCATCTGCTTCTGTCATAGTAACGACATTTGCTTTGTTGGTGTTGCTAGGCATACTATTGATGTCATACCAATAAACATCTGCTGTTCCATGACGCGCCACATAAACTGTTCTATTCTCTTCTTGTATAGGTTGCACAGGCTCTGGTTCAGAACTTGGTTGTTCAGTCACCTGTGAACTCTCAGAACTAGGCTCAGATGGTGCTTCAGTAAATTCAGTTACCGTATTTGTTGCTGTCCCATCTGCATAATTGATTTCTGCATTTGGTGATTGGTTATCTAAGACAACATGTGTAACTCCCTGACTATCAAGAGTCTCCTTATCTCCACCAAGTTTAATTTCCAAGAGATTTCCAGAACCATCAATACCAACATACTGAAGTTCCACTTGACGAGGCAACAACTCGTCTCCACTGTAGATAGCTGTTACCTTATAATCTAACCAATAGTTAGGATGGAGTGCCAGCCAGTTATCCAAGCGATTCTCGTAATAAAGCATACCTGACTGATTACCTTCGTCGGTTCCTTTATAATTTCCAGAGTTTAACCAGGCAGTCATAGGTACTAAATTCTTGCCCTCGTCATTGACACCAGAAAACTGATAGCCAATCAAATGCCCTCGATTCATTAGCCAAGATTTTGATTTACCATCACCATAATAAAACTTATAGTTATGCCATCCTACAGGATCATATTTTATTTTACCGGGACGCTTATTCTTCGGCTCGTCCTTATCTTGTAACTGTATATGAGCACTGTGGACACGTCCTAACTGGTCCTTTTCCTCCATGACAAACTGCTTTTGACCATTAAAAGCTAATATACCATTGTTCTCATCCGCTTGAGCTACTTGAGAGCTTACAGTCAACGATTGTTTGCTAGTATCTACTGAAAATCCGAAACCTAAAGTAAATACTAAAACAAGAAGAGCAAATAAACGAATCCTACCATTTCTTTTTTCTTTCATTATCTTAACTCCTTAATTTTTCTTATCACTTTAATTATACAGGACCAAATCAAAGTGGATGATTAAAAATAAAGAATAATGATATTAGGTATCTTAGAGCTTGCTTAAAAAACAAGAAACATCCATTTTTTTGGATGCTTCTTACCTATTATTTACCTGCTTTTTTACCTTGTTTTGTAAGGTAAACTGTAGATATACTTAGTGCCGCAGCAACTCCGACAAGAAGGAAGACCGTTGTAGTATTAGACTTACCTTTTTCTTTTGAGGTGCTAGCTTGACTTTCAGAACCCTTAGCAACCTGGTTTGCCTCAGTTGTTTTATCAATACGGGCGACATTCTTAGGTGTCTCATCCTTCCTGCTCTCCGCCAATTCTGACAAATCATTGCTAATCTCTTTGGCTACACCTTCAGAGCTTGTAAGTGATGCCGCTTCTGAGGCTAATGTTTCAGATGCCATAATCGCCATGACTTTACTTGCAATCACATCCACAGATTTCTCATTCAACAGAGAATTAAAGCGAATAGCTTCTGAGGCGAGCTGACTGCTTGTTATAGGGGTTTTTAGGTCATTGTTATAAGCGACCTGACTATTTGGCGAAATGCTGACAACTTCAGATGTACGTGCTGTTGTTGGAGCTTCAGAAACTTTGACATCAACCTGAGTTGTTGAACCTTTTTCAATAACTTCTGAAGAAACCTCGCTAATCGGATCCTTTTGTGTACTTTCTGAAGTTGGAGATTTCTCTGGGCTGTCAAAAGTAATTACTACGTCAACCTGACTGGTAGATGAAGCTACTGGTGTTTCCTCACTCTTTGGTGACTCAGAGGCTGGAGCAGCCGAGCTGGCTTCACTCTTTGGCGTTTCGGAAACTACTTCACTATTAGATACTTCGGAAACTGGGGTGCTTGATTCTGCTTCACTCTTTGGTGACTCAGAAACTGAAGTCTGAGATACCACTTCACTAGTTGATGCTTCGGAAACTGGGGTGCTTGATTCTGCTTCACTCTTTGGTGTTTCTGATGCTGAAGTCTCAGAGACCACTTCACTGTTTGATGCTTCGGAAACTGGAGTACTTGAATCTGCTTCACTCTTTGGTGTTTCTGATGCTGAAGTCTCAGAGACTGGATTATTGACTGGCTTTGGCTCAGGCTTTGTTGGAGAAACTGTTGAAACAGCTCTAACAATCGTCGCCTTATTGTCAATCGTATTATTTGATAAACGGATTTCTCCATTACCATTGTCACCCATCTCAAAGTTTTTGGTAATCACCGGCTCAGCCAAGGTATTCAATAGCTTATTATCGTAGATATCAACATTCTTGATTGTTCCACGAACTTGTTGGAAATCAATGGCACCACGATGGAGGTTATAGAGGTCATTAGTTGTCCCTGAACGTAGAATGGTATTGTCATGAATCTTAATTCCAGAATCATTGAGGTCAAAATTGTGGCCTGCAAAGACTGTGTTTACACGGATACCTGCTCCAGCAAAGACGTCCTTGATGAGGTTTCCTGAGATTTCATGACCCTTACCACCAAAAATACCGATACCAGCCGCACGCCAGCCTGATTCAATGGTGTTGTTGAGGAATTTATTATTTTCCTCAGCTGCTGCATTTGTCCCATTTGAAATACTTGACCAGATAGCTAAACCATCATCACCATTCCCACGGATGTTAGAGTTTTTAACCGTTGAATTCTTGGTTCCTTGAGCAAAGTTAATACCATCAGCTAAGTTATTACGGATACGAGCATTTTCAACGACTAGACCATCTGTATACTTCATATTTCCCGTTTGGTCATAGTCGAGATTGCTCAACTCAATACCATTACTGTTATGACCAAAGACAATACCACCACCATAGCGTTTGTCACTTGTGAAGTGTAGTTGCGTATGCCAAACACCGGCACCTGAAATTTTTAGATTATCAGCTTCGATATTAACTTGTTTGTCAAAATTGAAACGTCCTTCTGGAATATAGACAGACTTTCCACTGGCTTTAGCTTCTTCAACAGCCGCAAGTAGGGCAGCTGTGTCGTCACTATCATCATTAGCAGATGCACCCTTATCCACGATACTGATACTATTTTCACTTTGGGCAACTGGCGCTGGAGCCTGTTCTAACTCGATAAAGTCAATACCATAAGGGACATTGTCATCTTTCTTCTTAACGAGAGAAATCTTATCACCAGATTTTAATTGGATATCCTTGAGGAGGAGACGTGTCTCATCAAAACGAAAACGCGCACTTGAACCATCGATAGCTTGATCATACTCATGGTCACCTTTAAGGTACTGCCATGCTGAATGAGATGACAAATCAAGATTACCAACGCTTGATCCATTAACCTGGACATCCAACTGACCTGACGCACCATCAGGTATTGTATAACGCACATTCAAAGCATTGGCTGGCTCAGTAACATTGAAAGTCACTGCCGCATCTTTTTTAGGAAGCTCGACAAAAGTTTGATTAGTCGCTTCCACAGCCGTAGATTCCATATCCGTTGACTGTTGAATTGTAGCGCCATTTTCAACAGTCGCATTTTCTGCTTCATGAGTCGTGTAAGGCATTTTGGCACCGTAGGTATCTGTGCTATACTCCTTGTCTTGAGTTTGATCATCAGTCGCATTGGTTAAAACGTTTGCTGAGGTTTCTTGAGTTTGTGGGTTGCTTGCCTCAACCAATTGATTAATGGTAGGAGTCTGTTCAGTTGCTTGAACAGTCGTTACCTGAGGTTGAACTGGAGCAATATTGGCAGGTTGCAACGCTTGCACTGTCTCTGCTGACGCTGGCTCTGAAGTCGCCAATTGGGCCGTTGAGGCTGTTTGAGGTGTCTGTGCCTGATTTGAGGCATCAGTCAACTCACTAATCGATTGCGCCTCATCAGCCTGAGCTGCTTGCCCATTGGCAAGAGCCATGAACCCAATCAAGGCTGATGCTGCCCCAATGGAATATTTACGGATGCTGTACTTTGGTTTCGTTTTACTTTCTCTAAACAAGTTAATTCTCCTGATCCTTTTTTTCACAATCTCTCCATTTTAGTTTCAATCTATTCTTGAACTAAAAACAGAGACTCTTAAATATTAGATTTATTTAATAATGATGTTGTTTTTCTTATCAAAAACAAACCAAAGTAAATTATAAGGGATGAAAAAACAAAATAAAAGGCTAAGTAATCCAGTTTAACAAGGCCTTAACAAAATTGTCATATTAGAAAGTTCAGTCATTCATTTCTAAATTATAGTCTAAAAATGTCGCACAAAAAGGTAATTTCTTTCACGTGTAAGAAAGAGAAAACTCTAAATTTCCATAAAGGCTTATTTAGCAAGATTTATCGGCTAAAACAATCAAATTGTATTAAATCTGTTTTCTCAGATTTATGTCAAACGTTTGATAGTCTTTTTTAATTTTACGATTCAAAGTATTATTTTCCGAATGTTTAAGTATTACAAATGTTAAATACCCAAAAATAAAAAAAGAGACAAAAACTGCCTCTGACTTTTCAAATAAATGTTTATTCCTAACTGATTCTTACGATAACAATGTCTCTAATTCTTCAAGCGATAGACCAGTCACATCTGACACCACTTCTAACGACAGACCTTTTGACAGCATCTTACGAATCAGTTCTAGTTGTCCCTCATAACGACCTCGTTCTAACCCTTGTTCCAAGCCTTCTTCACGTGCTTCATCGATAGCTGTTTCCATAGTCATGTCATAATTTTCTTGAATACGTATGCGTTCATCAATCATCGCCTTTTCCTCCTGTGTCCAGCTGGATGAATCCAGTAATGAATCGGCATGCGTGACCGCTTGACTAGGTTCCTTAGAAAATGGGAGATTTCCAAAAAACTCTAGCCACTGCCGCCCTTCATCCTTGATATGCTTATCTTTATTATACTTATCCAACTCTAAAAAGGCAATCTGAAGAAGGTTCTGACGTTTCCCGTCCTTATAGTAAGAATACAAAGGCTTGCCCGTCCGACTATTGGCCATCCAATAAGTATTAATCGGGGACTCCTCATCTGGCAACAAGGTCTTTTCCAAGATAGCTATGCCATAGACTGGCTCCATCTGCTCGTACATCTTATGCGTCTGTCCTTGTTGACGTAATTGTTGCACATTTTCCACCAGCTGGTTAGCCAAATAATAATGAAAACGATTGAGAAAATAATGCTGCTTACGCACCTGAATCTCAATGATAACCTCGGTTCCATCATTCAACTTAGCTCGAACATCCACCGACGTTGAAAAGAGCTCATCCTCGTCAAAGTCCTTTTTATGAAGCTGTGTCCCCTCCAAAATCTGAGCATCCACAACATCCAAATCCAAAATATCTCGAATAAAAGCCACCGTCACCTCGGGCAGGCTAAAAATTTTCTTAGCCATAATATCCAAGGTCGGTGAGACATGCTTGTGTCTTTTTTCCATTTACCTCTCCTTAAGAAAAAATAGAGGGTTGCCCCCTACTTTTATTATTCGGAAAAAGCTTTTGATTACACTATAAGATCCATTAAGAAACCAAATAATAGTTCACTTTCAAGTCTCTAAATTAATCATACCCCAAATATTGATCATTCTGCAAGCGACCTAAAACAATACTAGGATGGATACCAATCTCATCAGCAAATTTCTTAATCGCTTGTTTATCAAAGCAACCTTCATCTATGAATCTTTGATAGTCTTGAGGAGCAATTAGTAAATCTTTCGCAAACTGGTCTGCTAGTTCCTCAGAACGTCTATAAGAGTCACTATCTCCATCATCAGACGAAAAGTCATTCTGAAGAATATGACCAATCTCATGGAAAAGTGAAAACCAAAAAATATCTGATGCTTTATTACGATCTGTTAATAACAACAAGACACTACCGTTTCCAAATTTCTTTGTTGCACCATTTAAATTAGCATTTGCTAAAGCAGGAAGGCCCACTAGGACAACTCCACACTCTAGCAAGATATCAGTCAACTCTTGAGCAAAATCCTTTGGATCTTGTCTCGTTAGTTCCCTCAATGTTGGTAAGCTTCTCTCTAACTTTCTACGATTAAGCTTCGTGGTCGTTTTATTACGAGCTTTTTTAGATGCTAACTCTAACATAATATTGGAATTAACGATACTCTTTTCGGTAAAATCACGTGTATTACGATAACTCACTAAATGGTTAAAAGTCACGAGATATTCTAAACTCGATACTTCCAGAATCTTCCGAAGCTCTGTAATCTTTTCACCAATACCATAGCGCTTCTCTGTAACATAGCCTTTTTGCTTAAAATACTTGAAGTCAATCATCTCGCATATTTCCTTCTCGCGGCCTTGATCAAGCTCTCTTTGTTCTACAATTTCAGCCAATTTCACATCATAAATGTTTTGAAGGTTAAGCCAAGTCTGCATAGAAACACCACTTAACTTGGCTAACTTATGAGCTGTCTCCTTACTAATAGACTCCTCAGCATTAACTAGCTTGCTGACAGTCTTGGCAGAGACTCCCAAACGCTCCGCAAATTCTTTCTGAGTTACGTTATAGTCCTCAATTAAGTCTTCAACATACTGACCTGGATGAAAAGCAACCAGGTCTTTGTACTCAAGCACTTTTTTACTCATAATGATTGCTAACCTCCTCTATTTTTAAGATTTCGATTTCTACCGGACTAGAAAATACCTTCTCAAGATTTTCCTCACGAAATCCTACAATCAAACGATAGGAACTTTTCCGACCATCTATATCTAAAGCAAACTGTCCATCTCTCTTTCCCTTTAGTTGGTGAAAGTGATATTTAGGAAAAGCTATCACACTGGCCAAAGAATCCGACGCTTCCAAAAGGTTAATCAACTGATGCAACTTTAATGCAACCTTATCCGAAAAATCCTTTTTCGCTCGCCTCAGCTCAGTGCACTGTTTCTCAACAGTTTTATTTGTATAGATAAGCTTCGTATCTCCCTTTCCGTTAAATTTAATTACCTTTTAGGTAATTTACTTATACCATCATTAGACAATAAAAACCAGCCAAAAGTTGATTTGGCTGGGATTTACTTATAAGGCTAACAATTACTTCTTTAATTCAAACGTGCAATTTTTATAATTTATTTTTATATTTGGATCAATATTTGGAATAAATACATTGAATAGAGTCTCATTCTCTGTCACTGCCTGCAAGTGAATTCCAATAGGAATCTTATCAGCTTTATTTCGATAAATAGGGCGAGAAGCAATACAAACAGAACTCTGTTCCAGTTCATCTACAATCTTCTCTTCAAAATGCCACTGACTGAATTTATTGTCAAAACCTTTCTTCTTAACATCTTTCCCCATATTACTCCATGCAGTTTGAGTAAATAACGATTTCAAGGCTTTATAAGCCTGACCATGAATCTCTTTATCGCCACCTAATGAATAAGTGATTATGTGACCTCGATGAAAGTATCT
>OGFP01000295.1_pt1 | contig 24768 bp, 20 predicted proteins | sample 1570971 | NCBI WGS metagenome assembly OGFP01 (sample SAMEA2582033, study PRJEB24529) | metagenome | biome: Human gut stool | place: China | collected 2011 | reverse complement strand
TTCAATCATATGATTGATTACCTATCATTGTTCAGTTTTCAAAGATCTGTTATCAATTTGCACTACTTCATTGTTAAGTAGTGTCGTAATTGACGACTTGATTATAATAACATTATGACTACTTTCATGTCAACACATTTTATAATCTTTTTTAAGTTCATTTTAAACTACTATGTGTATTGCTACACTCATTAAGAAACAGTCGCTCAAACGACTGTATGCATATTATAGTACAATGAAAATATAAGCGCAACCCCCAATTCTCAACTTTACAAATCTTCATCTTATTTTCATTTTGATGCATAACGCCAGTATTTGATTTTACACAACCAATCATGTAAAATATAGCTGTAACAAAGAACTTTTAACACAAATCAGTTCTAGAATATTTATATTCATGAATATAAATATTACATTAGTCTAAGGAGATTGAGTATGAAATTATCAAACCCTTTATTATTGAAAACTATAGCTATAACTACTATATGTACTTCTATGGCAACTGCTGTATTTGCTGCACCACAAGGTACATTTGACACTTCGGAAATTAATATTACCGGTCAAGCGTCTCGATCTGTAGCGCCTAACTATGCGATTTTAACACTTGGTATCACAAGCCAAAACACCAATATCAACACTGCAAAATCTAATAATGATCGTATTATGAGTGATTTAATTAGCCGATTAGCTAACTTAGGCGTAGCGAAAAAAGATATCTACACATCCAGCATTTCCATCAATCCAACGAGCGACTATCAAGACGGCAAACGCATCAACACGGGTTACAATGTATCAAATCACGTAACAATTAAGATTAATAACCTTGACAACGTAGGAAAGGTTGTCGATGCCGCTGTTAGCGCTGGTGCTAACGACATCAACAACCTTTCATTCCAAAATGATGTGTCTCAACAATTATCTGATTCTTTAACTACAGAAGCGATTCAAAATGGTCGTCATAAAGCAGAAGTTATCGCAGCCGCCCTCGGTCGTACATTAGGACCAGTAAAAACGGTTTCCATTAGCACAACTGAAACCAGCACAATGGACTCTGGTTACTATCGTAACCCAGTGATGTTAAAAGCAGCTCTCGAAACTGCTACACCTGTAGAAAAAGGCTCTTTGATAGTTTCCCAAGACGCTAACATCACTTATTATCTACAATAGAATTTTCTGGTACCACACCTTCGTGTACAGCTACAATGCCGCCTGTCAATTCATGATAGGTGGCATTTTCATACCCCAGAGATTTCCAGATTTCTAAAATCTCACTTTGATGAGGATATCTACGTAAAGATTCTGGAAGCCACGCATAGGAGGAGTTATCCTTACTCAATTTCCCTATAATAGGTAATATATAGGAGAAATAGAAGTTATATAATTGTTTAAAACCAAACATACTTGGTTTTGCTAGTTCTAGTACAACAACCTTCCCTCCCGGCTTTACAACACGTTGCATTTCAGATAATACTTGTTTAATATCCGGCACATTACGCATTGCAAAACCACTCATGGCTGCATTAAATGTATTATCCGCATATGGCAATGCCATAGCATCACCTTGCACTAAATTGACTTGATCAATTAAGCCCGCATTTTCTATACGAATACGACCTTGATCAAGCATTTCACTATTAAAGTCCAAGGCCTCCACCTTTAAAGTTGGTTCTTGACGTAATGCTTCCTTTGTAAAAACACAAGTACCACACGCTACATCAAGTACGCATTGATGAGGACCGATATTCATTGCTTTTACAGAGAATTTGCGCCAAAAATAATCTTGCCCAAAACTTAAGACTGTATTCATTAAGTCATAATTTTTTGCAATATTAGAAAAAACGCCTTGTACAAATTCTTCTTTATCAGCATATGTTTTAAATTCTTTACTATTCATTATGGTCCTTTCACTAATCAAGAACTATATTCAAGTATTATATATGGCATAGTATACCATACTATAGGAACGCTAAAAAAGAATCCTATTATATATACTATATATAGTAACTATGTACTATACACATATAAGACCAAAACATACAAATATTTAATATATTTTATTGTAAAATATATAGCTTAATAAACATGTTTATCATTTACTTTATATATAACATAAATGCTTATAGCCATCTATGATATTATCTATTGCCACTATCTCGTGTTCGTTGTATAATGACATATGTCCATGATGAAAGGATATTTTGTTGTGGATTTTATTTGTTTTTATTTAAGTATTGGAGTGTACTATGAATCGATTTGTAAAATCAATCAACAGAGTCAGTCTAATCCAACAAATTATCATAGGTTTGATTATTGGTATTTTGACTGCTCTTTATGTGCCAGATGTGGCCAATGAACTTGCTTTATTAGGTGTTCTTTTTGTTGGTGCTCTTAAAGGCATTGCCCCTATCCTTGTATTTTTCTTGGTAATTGCAGCGATCAGTAAACATCGTTCTGGCCAAAAAACTGGTATGGGTTCTGTTATCACCTTATACTTATTAGGTACATTCCTATCTGCAGCATTAGCAGTAATCGTAAGTTTCTTCTTCCCTACTACATTACATCTAGCAGCAGGTGCCGCTGATGCAGCTCCTCCGCAAGGTATCGCAGAAGTTATGACAACATTGCTTAAAAATATAGTTGATAACCCTGTAAAAGCGTTAATGACTGCAAACTACATCGGTATTTTAGGTTGGGCCCTTATTATTGGTGGTGCATTACGCCATGCACCAATGAATACGAAGGAAGTTATGGAGTCCATTGCACAAGCTATTACTACTGTAGTAGGTTGGATCATCCGCTTCGCTCCTCTTGGTATTATGGGACTTGTAGCAGAATCCATTGCTACTAACGGCATCGAAGCCTTGATTGGTTACTTCCAATTACTCGTATTATTACTTGGTTCTATGATTTTTGTAGCACTAGTGATTAACCCAATTTTATCCTTTATATACCTCCGCCGTAATCCCTACCCATTGGTATTCAAATGCTTACGTGAATCTGCAATCTATGCGTTCTTCACACGTAGCTCTGCTGCAAACATTCCCGTAAACCTTGATTTGGCAAAACGTTTAAAACTTAATCCAGATATGTATTCCGTATCTATTCCATTAGGTGCCACAATCAATATGGGTGGTGCAGCAATCACGATTACAATCATGACATTAGCTGCAGCTCACACTTTGGGTATCGTTGTAGATATTCCTACTGCAATTCTCTTATCCATCATTGCCACTATTGGTGCATGTGGAGCTTCCGGTGTTGCAGGCGGTTCCTTACTACTCATTCCATTGGCTTGTTCTCTATTTGGTATCTCCAATGATGTAGCAATGCAAGTTGTAGGTGTAGGCTTTATTATCGGCGTATTACAAGACTCCACGGAAACTGCGCTTAACTCTAGCACAGATATCCTCTTCACGGCTACTGCTGATTATGCAAAACGCGGCTATCATCAAGATTGGAATTAAAACTTTCTTAGACGGTCCTATGAGACCGTCTTTTTTTTGTAAACTAATTTTATATTCTTTCACTAGGACTTTGTGAAAGTTATATATATCCTCGCCACCTAATTGTCTAAAAATGATATTATATATTTGGATTAACAAAATATAAACTTTCACCAATCACTAACAAACTATATTGATTTTCTTCAATATAGTGGTATAATATAGTTAATGATAATAACTATTAGTAGATATATAGAAAGGAATCAACATGAAACAATACGATATTATTGTAGTTGGTACAGGCGGCGCAACCATCGTAGCTGACGCTGCGCTCAAAAAAGGCCTTAAAGTGGCAATCATAGAAAAAGGTAAATTTGGTGGCACATGCCTAACTCGCGGTTGTATTCCTACAAAAGTTATGGTTACAGCGGCTAACGCAATCCAGGAAGTAGAAGAATTCAAAAAAATCGGTATTAATGTTGGCTCTGCTACTATGGACTGGGACACAGTGTCCAAGCGTACTTGGCATAAAATTGACGAATCTGCAGGCATTTATGATTATTACAATGCCTATGACAACGTAGATGTATATCGTGGTGCAGCAAGTTTTGTATCCGATAAAGTGATGAACATCCATCTTAACGATGGCTCTGGCGTTGAAGAAATTACAGCGCCTACAATTATCCTTGGTACAGGTGGCTATAGTAATGTACCGAATGTACCTGGTCTTCAAGAGGCAGGTTTCCTTACTAGTGAAAGTCTCTTTGGCGATAAATTCCCTAAACAACCATACAATTCCCTTGCTGTACTTGGTGCAGGTCCAATCGGTGTTGAATTTGCTCACGTATTTGCATCCGCTGGTACAGAGGTAACAATTCTTCAACATAATGTACGTTTAGTACCTAAAGAAGATGCAGAAGTATCTGAACACTTGTTAAAGAACTACAGAGCACGTGGCATTAACGTAGTTCTAAATCAAGATACTGTTGAAATTCGCCAAGAAGATGGTCTCAAAATAGTCATTACTAAAGATCGTACTACTGGTGAAATTTTAGAAACTAAAGTTGAAGAAATCCTTGTAGCTGCAGGTATCCGTCCAGCCGTAGAAGAGCTTCACCTTGAAAATACTGGTATCGAAACATGGCCAAAAGGCTGGATCAAAACTAATGAATTCTTAGAAACATCCGTTGATGGTATCTATGCACTAGGTGACGTAAACGGCGAACCTGCATTCCGCCATCGTGCAAACTACGAAGCAGATATCATTGCTCATAATCTCTTCTACGCAACAAGCGAAGAAGATTATCGTTGGGCACGTTATGATACATTGCCTAAGGTTACGTTCTCCTACCCTGAAATTGGTAGCGTAGGTCTTACTGAGGCAGAAGCTATTAAAGCTGGTTACAATGTAGGTGTAGGCAAAAACTACTACTCTTCTACAGCTAAAGGTTATGCAATGGGTATCAACCCTGGTGATGTAAATGACGGCTTTGTTAAAATCGTGGTAGACAAAGATACTAACCATATCCTTGGTATGCATGTAACAGGTCCTCAAGCATCTATCCTCTTCCAACCATATGTAAACCTTATGAACAGCGGTGTAACTCCGTTGACAGCAATTAATGAAGAAATCGCTTCTGAACGTACTAAACGCTTACGTGAAAAAGGTATTACCCGCGAAATGGATCCAAGATCCGTTATCACTGTAGGCGAAACAATGAGTCCACACCCATCCCTCGTTGAAGTTATCATGTGGACACAAGTGTACTACGAAAATCGTTGGTAATACAACTATAGTTATAAATAATAAAAGGACTAAACCTAGGGTGCAGTCCTTTTGTTGTAAACATATCTATTGTAAAAAAATAATATTCTAACACAAGAGCACTATCAACCGATATTTTATAGTATCGGAATCGCAAAAAAGAGCCAAAGGCATTGCCTTCGGCTCTTTTATTATTAATCATCAATAGATAGGTTAGCGACCCATATCTATATCAGAACCCCAAACGAGATTTGTTTTACGACCATCGAAGCCTTGATCTGGCTCAGGTGGTAATTTATAGGATTTAGATTGTTCTACATAAGCACCTGTCTCAGCATCTACTGTAACAACTACTTTTTTACCATCCTGATGCATAGTCACATAGTATAAAACCTTACCATTATGAGCTTCAATCTTCCAGCCCTTCATAACAGCATCAGTTCCAAGTTGTTGTTTTGCAACACGTTCTGCTTGAGTTGATTCAATAACTTTATCTTTATTGAAAATCTCCCCAATAACTTTCTTAGGTTTGCCCCCTTCTTCCATATCAGAAGCATTACCAGTGATTACGTCAATTTTCATCTTGTACTGATGATACTTACTATAACCAACTACTTTATAACCATAGTTCAAGTCATTAGAGTTGAGCTCTACAGAATGAAGCGCCGCATTTGGATAGCGATTTTGGAAAATAGTACCAATTTGGCTCATAGTCATAACCATGGACTCACCAGGTGCACGTTTTACAGAGATATCCGTACTTGTTTCAGGCTTTGTTTTGCGTGCATCTGCCACACTTGGTGTAGCAACGGATAACATACCTACCGCTAATACACCCGTCAATGCCATAGAAATTAACTTTTTATTCATTATAATCCTCCTACTAGATACTATGCTTCTATTAATCAAACTATTAGTACGCTAGAATTTCTATAAGTTCATGCTATATTCAACAGCACTAAAATATGTAAATAATCATATCATTTAGACAATATACTATAAACCTTCATTAGATGCAAGTCGCCCATCTACATCAGTCATAATCAATTTATAGCATGTAGCCACTAAAGGCACACCGATCAACATACCAGTAACCCCCATCAAACTACCACCTACGATAACGGCAGCAAATACCCACAAACCTGGTAATCCAACAGAATTACCTACAATTTTCGGATAAATAAAGTTACTTTCAATTTGATGAAGTACCTCTAAAATAATTACATAGATGAGAGCATCCATAGGGCCAACAGTAAGTAGCATAACGGCTCCAATGATACCACCAACATAAATACCTAATAGTGGAATCAAACCAGTTAGGCCAATTACACAAGCAATCGTTGTAGCATATTCAATATTAAATAGCCATAAAGTAATACCTACCATCACGCCTAGAACCAAAGCATCTATAAACTGACCTACAAAAAAATTACTAAATGTTTGAACTGCTACGCGAGTTACATAACTAACACGATTTACCCACTCATCTGATGCATAAGCCTTTAATATACGTTTACCTTGTAATATAAGGCGTTCCTTATCAAGCAACATATAAACAGCAAAAATTAAGCCAAGACCAATGTTCAAAGTCCACGACAATACGGTGCCCATTGTATTTACAATATATGTGCCACCTTTTGTTCCCCATTCACGAGTATATTTAGCAAGATTCTCTCCACTTAGGGCATCTATAATCGTTTGATTCGACGCCATTGGAATTGTTTCTGTAATATGTTGCATCCATGTTTGGAAGTCCGTATACAATTGCGGTGATGCAGCTACAATAATCGACATAGAATGAATCAATTGAGGTAAAGCCATCCGAGCAATAAAATACACAATAACGCTAATTGTTACAAAAGATAGCAAAAGACTCAGTGGGCGACGTATTTTATACTTCCATCCAGAGTCACACTTAGGCCATAGCCATCGCTCATAACGAACGACTAGAATATCCAATACGAAAGCAATACAAGCGCCCACAATGAGCGGAACAAAGGCCGTAAAGATAGCGTCAAGACCACTAGCAATATCACTTATACGTAATGCCATCATAATCATAATGCCCGCTAGTATAATAGCCCCTATGAGCTGTTTGTAATATTTAAATTCTTTCATAATAACCTACTTCACATAACACTATTAATAAGCTACACCTATATAACTATACGATTCTCACATCGCATACATTACCAAAGCATAATGAACATTGTATGACCTAGTATTGTATGCAAGCTTAGTATAACACAAAAGTCCACCTTGTCGCATGCTCGAATTCCCGATGAACAAGAGAGCATGATTGAAGGTGGACTTATTGTAGGGCTAATCTAGATAAGTCTAGAAATTAGCGATGAATATAAACGTCTACACGACGGTTTTCAGCTTTACCTGCTGCTGTAGAGTTAGTTGCAACTGGTTTAACATCACCATTAGCAATACCGATAAGACGATCGGCAGATACACCGTGGTTAACTAAATATTGAGCCACATGTTGTACGCGGCGTTCAGACAAAGCAATGTTGTATTGAGGGTTTGCATCAGTATCAGCGTTACCCATCAATTTAACTTGGTCTTGAGAATATTGGTTAGCAGCATTTACAGCAGCCGTTAAGTTTGGATATTGGTCTGCACGAGCAACATCTTGATCAGAGTCAAAGTAGATAGATTGTACATAGTAGTCCAATTTAGGAGTTTTATATGCAGACGCTTCTACAGTAGGAGCTGGAGCCGGAGTGTATACAGGAGCTGGTGCTGGAGTGTATACAGGAGCTACGGATTTGTGACCACCGAAACGGTAAGATAATCCTACTACAGGACCTTGGAAGGAAATATTAGACTTATCATCACGTTTAGTATTGATATAACGATACCCTGCATTAATATCCCAGTCTTGGTTAACTTTATAACCTAAACCTGCTTCCCAAGTGGTAGTTTTCTTAGTCCCTACACCCGCTTTACCATAAATGTCTACTTTAGAGCCAAGATTAGCTTTACCAATTACACCTAATTGAGCAATATTATTTGCTTTAGGGAATGTATCACCAGAAATGTGAGCATAACCGCCATATACTGCGAAATTTTTGTTCAAGGATTGAACCAAATTAACTTCTTGCATTCTATCACTATAGCTAGTGCCGAACATTTTATCATTCAAACCATGGTATTGGTATTGCAACGCTGTTTTATCTGTGAAAGCGTATGTTACACCGCCATCAAAGTTCCATTTTGCATCAGAAGTCCAAGCTTTAGTTTTTGCTTTAGAATCAGACGCACCAAAATCAACTTGAAACTCACCTTTATTGAATTGAGTTTGAGGAGTTGCACCTGCTACGGATACACCTACAGCAGCAACTGCCAATAAAGCTAATAATTTTTTATTCATTATAATTCCCTCCAAAAATAGCCCTTAAAATACTTAGGCTTTGGTAATAATATGCTTATATTTTACACAATTTTTCAATATAATTCAATATTCTTCATGAATTTTTGATGAAATTTTAGCTATATCTATCTATAAATATTATAAATATAAATATTTAAATCCTCTTAATTACCTAATCACTGCGATTTTCTGCACATATTACAGTCCCGTAATTATAATACTATTTATCTTTTTTAAGATTCTCTAACAATAATAAGATCACTGGTCCTGTAAGTTCATCAAAATCATTATTATATACACTAATAGATCTAACTATAATTGAACAAATAAAAGCCCCCTTATACACTAAGGAGGCTTTTATCATTTCATATGTATATCCCTTACATATATACGTGAAATCAGAAGGTTCTGGTCAGATAACACATTCCCCAATGTGTCATTTTTTTCACATTAAGTATTGTACATCAAAAATTTTTAATAGACAAGAGTTTATTCACTATTTTTTCATGAATTCTTCTAAAACTTTCAATATAAAAAAGAATAGTCAACAAAATATATAATTATTATCTGTCGTTTAAAATTATATCGAGTATTAGTATTTTAAATTTTAACATTTACATGAAGCCTATTTTTAATATAAAGCAAAAGTTAAATTAAAACTATATTTACATCTCATTAAACAACCTTATGTTGCCATGCTCCTCGAATAAATCTAAAATAAGAACAACATAATCTTAGAGACTGATCAAAACATAAGGATAACCATGCCCCAAAAAGGCCTAACCCTAATGTAATACACAATAGATATGTAATGATAGGCCGAATGATTGCTACGCTCACAAGGGAATATTTCATGATGTAATATGTATCCCCTGCACCTTTCAACACACCGGAGTATACTTGTTGTAATGCTTGAGGAAATGCAGCGATTGCCATAATGCCCATCAAAGTAGCAGAAAGGGTAACAACATCACTTTCACGAGTATATAACTGTACCAAAAAATCACCAGGGCCAATAAAGATTAATGCACTCACAATACCCACGACTAAACCGATACGAGCACCAATTTTACCATAAGTACGTGCAATATCCGGCCTTTTATGCCCAAGATTTTGACCCGTATGTGACGCGCCTGCAAAGCCAAGTCCCATCGCAAAATAATAAAATATATCCATTAGATTCATACATACGTAATGCGCGGCCAAAGGTACTGCACCTAAGGAAGCTACAATCATAGTGTATGTATACATACCGAAGCGTTCAAAGAACTGTTCCCCTAAAGAACTGCCACCTACGTGAAACATCGTATGAAGTACAGGTCTTTCAAAAATCCACTTCGACGGATGGCGCAATGTTAATCCAGTAGCAGTATGTTGTGAAATCGTACGCAACAACAATAATGCAATAATCGCACTACTGATCATGGTGGAAACCCCTGCCCCCATAACACCAAGTTCAGGGAAGAAACCAATACCATAAATCAAGAAGAAGTTCATTATTGTATTCAAAATATTCCCTACTACATTAGATTTAAAAATAACTTTAGTATTACCATATCCAATGAGTGCAGCCCCTACGATTTGACTAAAGGACTGAAATATTAGACTAATAACTATAAAACGACCATACCAAACAGCTGTTTCAATATAGCTATCTTCAGCACCTGTAAAACGTAGAATATGCTCTAAATTCAAGAAACATATCAATAATAACGGTACATAAATCAAAAAATTCAATAAAATAGACTGCTTGAGCACGGCATTCATACCATCTACATCACCTTCACCATGACGACGAGCTATGATTGCCGTCACGGCAATGGATAAGGCTCGACAGAAGATGAGCATTACCATCTCAGGTTGTCCCATAATGCCTACCGAAGCAAGGGCTGACGCACCTAAGGCACCAACCATCGCCAAATCGATAGCCGTCATAAATTGTAACATCAAACCTTGTAATGTAGCTGGCCAAGCTATTTTTAAATAATTACCATATAGCTGCTTTGTAGTTCCTACAGGTCCTAATCGTTCTGCAACAGGCAACATGGTATCTATTGAAAGCCATCGTTGTATACGGTCTAACATCCTATCTCCTATTCATGCAAGATCATACATAGTAGGGGCATCACTTCACCTCTTATTTCCACTGTATTATATCATATAACATATGAAAAGTCATTCATATGTTATGCATTTTAAATAAGAATATATATCAAAATAGCAAAAGAATCTCTTATACAAAATGTATGTACCCTATCAGGTATAACAGTGTATAAGAGGTTCTTTAGGTTCACAGAAAAATAATTATCTTAAAGTATTATCAAAACTAGCTCTCAACTCTTAACCTTTAGAGGCTAATAATTGATTTACTACTGCACGCAATTCATCTAAGCCTTGTTTAGTCTCAGCCAATTCTTGTCGTTGACGTTCATTTTCAGCTTCTAATGTATTTAGACGTGCTGCTTGATTAGCAATAACAGTTTTTTGATTACTATTTTCTTTTTTGAGACTAGATACTTCATCTTGCATTACATAGACAGAGCTAATAGGACCTGCTTTATAACGTTCTGGAATAGCCTCTTTTCTTTCACGACTACCACCAAATTTATGTGTTACACCTGCATTTACCATGTTATGACTAGTACCAAGTGAAACGCCTACGTTGAACATAGTATCTTCAGTTCGGTAGTGAGCAATACCGATAGCACCCGCAGTTTCACCACGGTAGTTACCAATACCAGCCATAATTTGAGTTGGTTCCAATGGATCGTATTGAATTGGTTTCAACGCTGCCATAGCTGCCGCATGAGCACCCACACGTTGTGTTTCAGTACCTACACGATTAACAGCTTCTTGTAAACCAGCATTAGATGCTTTCAATTGGCTAACATTTACTGCATCAGTATCATCTGTGCCAGGCGCTACCCCATGAATTTGGTTGCCACCATTATTTAAGCCGTCTACAGTAAGGGATACAGGGCTAGCTGTTGCATCTGCTGGAGTAATAGTCATGCCACCACCCTTAATTACAGTAGAGTTGCCAGCTGCATCTTTCACAGTTGTACCTGCTGGGGTAATCTTAGTAGATACACCGTTTTCATCACCTACGGTAACACTGTTTAAACCTTTCAAGTCTTTAGCCAAGCCATATGTGAAAGTAGTTCTATTTTGGTTAACTACAAGATTATCACCAGCTTGGAATTTTACAGTATCTCCACCTTGTACTTTTTCAACGGTACCGCCAGCAGCCGTTACATTCCATGCAGATATATCTTTAACTTGTTGTTTACCAGCATCTGTTAAGTTGCTCAAGTCTTGATTTGCTGCATTATCGATTTTACCTTTAGTCACATCATCGAGTTTAACAGTGACATCGTCGCCATTAGCAACAGTAGTAAGACCATTTTCCCCTTTAACATTGAATTTCACATCACCTGTGCTCAAAGACTTTTCATCGGTAGAACCAGAGTTACCACCTAAAGAAATCTTACGAGCAATGGCTTCTGTATTTTTATCAATATTAGCTTTATTGGTTGCAATATCGCCAGCATTTTTAGTGATTGCCGATTTGTTATCAGCAATATTCTGTTTATTCGTCGCAATATTATCTTTATTGGTTGCAATATCAGCAGCATTTCTATCAATTGCAGCTTTATTATCAGCTATTTTTTGTTTGTTGTCTGCAATAGCCTCTGCATTTTTACCAATCTTATCTGTATTATCAGCAATATTGGCTTTATTTTCTGCTACTTGATCATCAACTTGTTTCAATTGGTCTTCTGTGGCAGCACGACCAGATACAGGTTGTGTTTGACCTGGAACCCATGTAGTGTTAGTCAAGCCTGTTACTTGAGGTGTTTCAACCCCAGTTGTCGCTTTCACTTTTGGAGCTGTAATCGTTTGGTTAGCGGTTACCGTATCAAAGGTTACATCTTTCTTAGTGGAAATGGTGAAGTCTTTACCATTTTGAGTAATAGAAATGTTATCACCATCGATAAATTTAACAGTGTTACCACCTTCAACCTTTTCAGCCGTCTCATTATTAGCAACTACATTCCATGCTGCTAAATCCTTAACTTGTTGCTTACCGTCAGGAGTCAAATTACTCAAGTCTCGATCAGCTGCATTATCGATTTTACCTTTAGTTGCATCATCGAGTTTAACAGTCACATCGTCGCCATTAGCAACCGTAGTAAGGCCATTTTCACCTTTTACGTTAAATTTCACATCACCAGTGCTCAAGGATTTTTCATCGGTAGAGCCAGAGTTACCACCTAAGGAAATCTTACGAGCGATAGCTGTCGTGTTTTTGTCGATGTTAGCCTTATTAGTAGCAATATCGCCTGCATTTTTAGCGATTGCAGTTTTATTTGTATCAATAGCAGTTTTGTTAGCTTCAGCTTTATCGTCAACTTTTTTCAATTGAGATACATTAACAGCATCTTTATCAGCGATACCATCTGTTACATTCGTAACTTTCAAATTTCCAGCATTAATACCTTTGTCACCATCAATTTTTACAGTTTCATTACCGCCAGCATTATTGAAAGATGCACTGTTTAATTTAGAAAGATCTTTTTTCAAGGCTACAGAGATTTTCTTATCATTTCTAGCAACTGTAATATTATCGTCACCAGAAAAATCTACTGTATTTCCTTTTTCAACGGCTACTGGTGTAGCTTCGCCATTAGCAGAAAGGTTCCAGCCGTATTTATTTTGGTTGATTGCTTGATTAATTGCATTAGCTACGTTAGCAGAATCCGCCATACCAGCAGTTGCTGTAGCGCTACCATTTGCTACAGTAATATCTTGCTTTTTACCAGAAACTGTAATTTTCTTACCATTAGCTGTAGTTGTAATGTATGTATTATCACCATTTACAGCTAATTTACTATTAGCAAGATTCACATCGCCTGTACCAGTATCACCTGTAAAAGCTAGATTAACACTCTTTAACTGTGCCACGTTTACTGCATCTGTATCAGCAGTACCAGCAGCAACATAATTAATTTGACGTGTTTGGTTTGTCGTACCAACAGCAACACCACCTAATTTAGATGTTAAGGCAGCACCACTTAAATCAGCATATGTATCTGTACGACTAGCATTAACATTATATCCCACTACACCTGAAGCAATATCAGCTGTAGATTTTGAGCCAACAGCTACACCATCTACTACTTTACCTCTAGCACCATCACCAACAGCTACAGAACGACTCGCAGATGCATCTGTCGCGGCATTTGGACCAATAGCAATAGAATTAGGTGCTGTAGCACCAGTATTATCTTTATTACCAGCATCAGTTGATTTTATAGATATGTATTTATAAGTAACTTGGTCTACGAGAGCACTAAGCTGAGAACCATTAATTGCATCTGTAGAAGTTGCACTTACTTCACCAGGAGCCACATGTTTTAATTGACGTTCATAACCTGCAGAACCAAAGGATACGATGTCACCTGGTAATGTTTTATCGCCACCAGCCCAAGAAGCAACAGTGCCATTCGGCAATGTATAGCTAGATTGTTTTGTACCACCTATATCAGTATTAGAACCGCCGCCAATAGCAATAGCATTATCGCGGTTCGCTCTAGCGCCTGTGCCAATAGCAATAGCATTTGTTACATCATCATTGGCTTGACCAATAGCGCCAGTAGCAGTTCCCGGTAAACGATCCTTTGCATTTGCACCAGTACCAATTGCAATTCCTACATTACCAGACTGACCTTTCATACCTAATGTGATACCAGATTCGCCAGCCGTCGCCGCTGTATATAGCGGATTTCTCATATCAAAGCCTGTTAAGCTTTGAACAGCACTACGCAAATCTCCAGTCTTATTCTCACCATTATTCGTAGTATAAACAACTTTTATACCATCAGCTTTAACTACATCATCGCCACCAATAACAATAGAAGAGTTACCTTGAGCTATTGTATTTCCCCCAATGGCAATTGCTTGTTCCCCAATTACTCTTGCACCTTCATTAGCAGTATTACCCCCACCAATAGCGATTCCTTGTGGACTGTTAACACTGGTACTAGAATTAGAACCTATTGCAATAGAATATCCACCAGCAGCTGCTGCATTTTGACCGAAGCCTACAGCTTTGTCACCAGTAACAGAAGCACCATCCCCTAAGCCTACTGCTGTTGCATGCAGTTTTGTAGGCAAAGTATTTGCCGCCATAGAGATGCTAGCATTAGTCATTGCTAATGCAGCCAAGATTGCTGCTACAACAATTTTCTTTTTACCACTATTATTCTTAGCGAACTCAGATACTACTACGTAACAGTTTTTTGATTTACTCCAAACCACTTTAAAAATCTTATTCATACTTTCTCCTATAAACTATATTAATGCTCCCGCTATGTTTCTTCATATGGTAAATCATATGAGAATTTCAATATTTTCAATATGTTAAGTATATCAAAACCTTTAATACACTATCAAGCTTTTTCATTTATTTTTCACAATTATAGGCATTACAAAAACAGCGTAGCAATGGGCTTTATAGTGATTCATGTCACAAATCTATATAAAATATGGGCTTATTTTATACCATACTGAAGAGATAAAATGAATATAAACTCATAATCAATTATTTAAATTTCGTTTATGAGATTATATGTACTAAAAAAACTTGTGTTTAACTAGATATTATGGACTTAGTTACATGTCATCACTATAGACATAATTAATTCATTAAATTTTTATAAAACTTTATGTGTCCTCCCTTAATCAGTGATTGAGTTACTACACCTTTCAAAAAAAATATGCTCAGATTATTATCGATTAAGTTAAGCCTCTTATAGATCACTATTATCTTGTTATACAGCATTTAACGTATCATGTATTGCTTTTAGATTATTATGCTTCAATTTTTATCAACATTTAATTGAGTTCATCTTATATTACATAATAAAAAGCTATCTCATAGAAATGACAATCTACGAGATAGCTTTATTACTAAATTGTATAATTAAATTAGGGAACAAACTAGCGTAATTTAAAAACATATAAACTTTGTTCGTGTGCTAATTGTATTCGCTTATATAAGCGTTTCATATAGGTACGATATATTTCTTGTGATTCTTCTACAGAAATAATATCAAAATGAATTCCATCCCCTACTGGCAACTGGCTTAACCTAGGTAAATCGGCGGTAATGACAGTACCAATCTTTGTATAGCCGCCCGTTGTTTGTCGGTCCGCCATGAGGATTATTGGATTTCCATCTGACGGAACTTGAATAGAGCCAAATACAGCACCATCAGAAATAATGTCTGCACTATCGATATGCTCTATAACAGGGCCATCTAAGCGGAAGCCCATGCGATCACATTGTACGGTCAATGTATATATTTTACTACCAAAGGTCTTAATCCCTTTCTCGGTAAAATACTTTGCTTGCTCTCCTAGTACTACACGCAAAGGTTCGTGACACTCACGACCACCTCGGTTATATAAAGCGGTATTGAATAATTTATGAGTTCCATAGAAGTCACACACATGCACTTTGTCTCTAGTAAATGTATTAATGTAAAATTGATCACCTGCTTGTAACGGTCTCCCCTCAATACCACCTATCTTAGCCTTTGTATGAGTCGATACGCTACCGTTAATAGCGGGAACATCAATACCACCTGAGAAGGCAATATACATGCGCACGCCACATTGGCTAAAGCCGCCAGAAATGATATCGCCTTCGTGACATATAAAAGGTATATATCGAGGCACTACTACATTATTAATCGTAGGGTGCATATCAGCGCCCGTGAAAGCAACGATACATGTACCTTGGACGGTTAACGTAGGTGGCAATACGGTGCACTCTAATGCACCGAAAGGAGTCGTATTACCTACAAGTGCTTGTCCTAATAGATAGCTTTCACTATCCATAGGACCTGCCACAGGCATACCATATTGTTGAAAGCCAACGCGGCCAGAATCTTGAATCGTAGTGTACATCCCTGGTGCATCTACGCGGATTAAAGCAGCCTTAAACTCATTTATACCCACGTAACTCACCTACCTCTACTTTATACATAGACGGAATATATTCCATACCCAAGGATTTAATCCTATGGAATTCGTTTTCATCGATAGACACATAACGAACATAGTCTCCGGCTTGCAATAGTGCAGCCTGTTTCTTAGACATGTCATACATAGTCACAGGTGTGCGTCCAATAATCTGCCAGCCTCCAGGAGAATCTGATGGATATGTACCAGTCTGTTCTCCTGCAATACCTACAGAGCCGGCAGGAATCAAAGTTCTTGGTGAAGACAACCGCGGCGTTGCAATGCGTGGATCCATGCCACCTAAATAGGTAAATCCAGGAATAAAGCCTAGCATATAAACTAAATAATCTGTACCACTATGAATGGATACAACCTCAGCTTCACTTATATGATTGTAAGAGGCTACAAAGCCTAAATCTGGACCAAACTCACCACCATATACGGTAGGTATTTCAACAATCATAACACGTTCAATTACGCTGTCTGTTACAGATTCTTGTAATATAGGATCAAGAATTCTACAAATGTCTGAATACGTATATACCATTGCATCATATTGAACAAGCAATGCACAGTATGTAGGAACTAGTTCAATAATTCCATCTAGCTGTAAGACTTTAATCTGCTCTATAACTTGTCGGATTTGTCGATTAATCTTTGGATCGATTACTTGACCAAAATCAATAGAGATAGCGCAATCCCCTACAGGTGAAATTGTAGGTTTCATATGTACCTCCTGCTATAACTAGAAAGGACCATCACATTCAAGCCGAACGTAATGGTGCTTTCACAGATAATTAATTAACCTAGTAACTTAGCAATGCCTTTTAAAGATGTAACACCAATGTAAGATGTTACGAGCACTACAATCCACCCTGTATAATATAAAAGTTTATTGTGTTTGTATGCCCCTACGATTTCGGATTTATGAGTAGCAACGAGCATAACTGCCAACGTAACAGGCAGGATCAAACCATTTACAGAGCCCGCTAAAATCAATAGAGATACTGGTTTGCCAATAAAGATTAAGATACATGTAGAAATAAAAATAAACGCCATAATAGTCAATTTTTCATTTCGCTCTACAATCTTAAATAATGTTTTTAAGAAGGATACTGATGTGTAGGCAGCCCCTACTACAGAGGTCAATGCGGCACAGAAGAACACTATACCGAATAATTTATGACCGATTTCACCAGCGCCGAGAAGAAACGCAGAGCCTGCTGGGTCTTTAGAATCTAGCACAAAGCCCATGGATACTACACCTAAAACGGCTAAGAACAATAACACTCGAACTAATGCATCTACAGACATCCCCATAATTGCTGCACGACGTACATCTTTTAAATGCTCTTGACCTGTAATACCAGCATCAATGAGGCGGTGACCACCAGAGAATGTTATATATCCACCTACGGTACCTCCAATAAGAGTTATCGTAGCAAGCCACGGATAATTCGTAGGTACTATCGCATGAGTTACTGCTGTCCCTACTGGAGGATTTGTTGAAAGGGCTACGTAAGCGATAAGAACAAGCATAACAGTACCGAGTACTTTAGCCGTATTATCTAAAACACCACCCATCTTCTTAGATGTAAATAGTAAGATACCTAAGATACCGCTAATAGCGGCCGCTGTTGTTGTGTCGATACCAAATATAATATTGAGGCCCATAGAAGCACCACCAATATTACCGATATTAAAGGCCAATCCACCAAGGGAAATTAAAAATGCCACTATATAACCAAGGCCTGGCAATACCTTATTCGCAATATCTTGACCACGCATTTTGGATACACCAATAATCGTCCACACATTAAGCTGTGCAATAATAGAGAAAATAACGGATACAACGATAGCAAATGCAAAGTCTGCTTTCAACTCATTTGTAAATGCTGCCGTTTGTAACATAAAGCCAGGTCCAATGGAAGACGTGGCCATTAAGAAAGCTGCCCCTAATAGGACAGAGAAACTCGCTTTACCTGTAATTGGTTTCATAGGAACCTCCACATATAATAATTAATCTATGCCATACTTAGTGCTTAAAGCTCATACTTACATGTAATACTTACTTTTAATACTTATATTTGCATTTTCTGTTGGTATTAATTAAGCATTTATTTTAATGTATTTAATAGTTTTATCGGTGCTGAAAATTCGCCACCGTTACACCAGCTTTTGTGAGCCCCTCCCGAATATACCTTGTGAAAGCTATCGCTTCAGGGTTATCACCATGAACACATACGGAGTCGGCCACAATATCAATGGTCTTCCCCGTATTAGTAACAACCTTACCCTTTGTAACCATCATGAGAACTCGGTCTAAAGCCTCTTGCGGGTCTTTGATGAAAGCACCTTCTTCTGTACGAGGGACCAATGTTCCCTTCTCTGTATAGCCACGATCGGCAAACACTTCCTGTATAACAGGAATACCTCGTCGCTGTGCCTCTTGAGCAATATAGCTACCACTCAATACCATGGCCGAGATATTAGGATTTACCGCTTGTAAACCATCTAAAATTGCATCGGCTAGTACAGGCGTAACACAGGCTGTATTGTAAAAAGCACCATGTAGTTTCATATGCTGTAAAGTAATGTCATAACTATCACAAAAAGCTTGAAGTGCACCTAGTTGGTACATCATATAGGCTTTTGCCTCAGCAGGATTTACTGCCATCGCACGACGACCAAATCCCATCAAATCTGGATAACCAGGATGCGCCCCTACGGCAACGCCTTTTTCTTTACATATGCGGACAGTCGCCTCCATAATAAGAGGATCTCCAGCGTGCCAACCACAAGCAATATTAGCACTTGTTACGTGATTTAATACTTCACTATCCATGCCTAATGTATAGTTACCAAAACTTTCGCCTAAATCACTATTTAAATCTACATAATGAGACATATACAATTACCTCTCCATCTTCATTTATTTTATAAATTCTATAGAATATCGAATTTAATGATACGATTATACTAAATAAATCGATGTGTTAGCAATGATTTTTATCATGTATACAAAATTCTTTTATAACCAAAAAACCACAAGATTTTAATCTTGTGGTTTGTATGTAAACTCAATTTTTTATCTGACTCTACTATATCCGTTCATAAGCTCATAAACCGTATTTTGTATATTGTCTGACTCTGTTATTTCAGAAACGGCACAAATAAAATCGGGATGCGCTTGCCAAACGATATCAGCAGCCGTTAATTTAGTGGTTGTATATTTTTCTTTACTAATAACCTCACCATTAAGCTCAACTACAAAGTGTTTACCAGAATAGCCTAATTCATCAAGAACCAAATGAAGTTGCTCACCTACAACATGCTTTGGTTCTCCATTAACAATCAAATCCATAATGACCTCCCATATGAAAAAGCTTATAAAATATCAATATATTCTTCTTGTAAAGCTTTATTCATACTGCGTACAGCACAAAACTTGCCACACATCGAACAGGTTTCACTATGGTCTTCCTCCGGTGCTCTACTTTCACGAATAGAACGAGCCCGTTCAGGATCAAGGGCACAAGCATATTGTGCCTCCCAGTCGAGAACTTGACGTGCCTTAGCCATGGTGTCATCTATATCTCTTGCATTAGAAATACCACGAGCAATATCTGCAGCATGCGCCGCTATTTTAAAAGCCATAATTCCATCTTTTACATCATCTGCATTTGGTAAGGCTAAATGTTCCGCTGGTGTAACATAGCACAAGAAGGACGCCCCATGCATACCCGCTACAGCCCCACCAATGGCAGCCGTAATATGGTCGTAGCCAGGAGCAATATCTGTTACGAGCGGCCCCAACACATAGAAGGGCGCTCCATCACACAAGGACTCTTGTATTTCTATATTCATTTGTATTTGATGTAAAGGTACATGCCCAGGTCCTTCAATCATAGCTTGTACACCATATTGTTTCGCTCGTTTTGCCAATTCACCAAGCCTTACAAGCTCTTCAATTTGGCACACATCAGTTGCATCCGCCAAGCAACCTGGACGACAAGCATCACCTAAAGACAAAGTAACATCATATTCTTTGCAAATCTTTAAAATTTCATCAAAGTATTCATAGAATGGATTTTCATGGCCTGTCATGCTCATCCATGCAAACACCAAGCTTCCTCCGCGGCTAACAATATTAAGCATCCGTTTATGATTCTTAATTTGATCTATTGTTTTTCTTGTAATACCGCTGTGAATAGTAATAAAATCTACACCATCTTGTGCGTGTAATCGGATAGTATCCAAGAAGTCTTGAGCGGTTAATTCGCCCAAATCTTTTTGATGATGGATGACACTGTCATAGATAGGTACCGTACCAATCATTACTGGCGATGTCTCGATTAATTTACGTCTAAAAATACGAGTGTCACCATGAGTGGAAAGGTCCATAATCGACTCTGCTCCAAGTCGAATAGCTCGATTAACCTTTTCAATCTCACTATCATAATCAGTAACGTCTTTCGATGTACCTAAATTAACATTGACCTTTGTTCTTAAACGCTTACCAATTCCCTCAGGCGAAATGCTAGTATGCTGCTTATTACAAGGGATAACAACCTTTCCTGCTGCCACTAGGGAACGTAACACCTCTTCATCCATACGTTCTTTTTCCGCGACTACTTTCATTTCCTTCGTAACTACGCCAGCTACAGCCGATTCCAATTGTGTCATAAACATTTTTACATCCTCCTATATAAAAGACATATATAGTTAGGTATGCAAAAACGGGTATCGAACAAAATGATCGATACCCGTATTAAGTATTAGCGTGCTTCCTACGCGGGCATAATCCCGATCAGGTATAAAGGTCAGGTGCTCGCAGCCCTTTCTCAGCCTATATAATAGGCTCCCTTGCATACTCACTATATAATTATGCTTTTAATATTACTACTTTATTCAGATTTGTCAAATGATTATTCTGACACGTATACATCTGTTATTTATTTCTCAGCCTTATCTTGGTCTTTACTATCATCGGAATCTGCTTTTTCAGAGATTACAATATGCCCATCCTTAACATCTGCAAGCAAGTGTTTTACATCGATATTATCCAAGTAGAAATCTGTTACATTATCTCGGATTTCAGATTCCACAACACGGCGTAATGGACGAGCGCCCATAGTTTTGTCATACCCTTGTTCCATCAACAATTCTTTAGCTGCATCTGTTACATCAAGAGTGATGTCTTTTTTAGCTAAAGTTTTATTCACTTGATCAAGCATCAAATCTACAATTTTTTTCAAATCTTCTTTGCTCAATTGATTGAACTCGATAACTGCGTTGAAACGGTTCAAGAACTCTGGACGGAAGAATGGAGCGATGCGTTCCATTACATCTACTTTATTTTCATCATCATTGTCACTACCATAACCGAAACCTGCATTGGATGTAGCGATGATAACGGTATTTTTAAAGTTTACTGTGTTACCTTGACCATCTGTTAAGCGACCATCATCCAATACTTGAAGAAGTAATGTAATAACTTGAGGATCTGCTTTTTCGATTTCGTCGAATAATACGATGGAATAAGGATTACGACGTACGCGTTCAGTCAATGTGTTAGAGTTATCTTCGTAACCAACATAACCAGCTGTAGCACCAATTAATTTAGATACGGCTGTGCGATCACTGTATTCGGACATATCCAAACGAATGATTGCATCTTTGTTACCGAACATATCTAGAGCTAATTGTTTAGCTAATTCTGTCTTACCAACACCTGTAGGTCCTACGAATAAGAAGCTCCCAATTGGGCGGTTGCCTTCATCAAAGCCTGCGCGGTTACGACGAATTGCTTTAGATACAGCTTCTACTGCTTTATCTTGGCCGATTACATGAGCTTCCAAACGAGATTTCATGTCTTTCAAGCGCTCGATATCGGACGCCCCCATTTGAGATACAGGAATACCAGTCATTCTTTCAACGGCTTCTGCTACATCGTTTACTTGCGCTACCACCTTTTGATTTTCTGTATGGTTGTCGAGCTCTGCTTGTAACTTTTGAATACGCATTTTTTCATTAATCGCAGATTCATAGTCTTCTTTTTGAGCATATTCCTCTTGTTTTGCTTTAGCATCAGCAATATCTGCTTCCAAAGTTTTAATATCTGTTACAGGATGTTGAGATGCCAAATGAGCTGCTGTTACATCAATTAAATCAATAGCTTTATCTGGCAAGCTACGTTGTGGAATATATTGTACGGAATAATCTACAGCGGCTTTCAACACGGCATCTGGCAATTCAATGTTATGATGCGCTTCGTACAATGGACGAATTCCTTGTAGAATTTTGAAAGTATCTTCTGCAGATGGTGCATTGACCTTAACTTCGTTAAAACGACGAGCAAGAGCTGCGTTTTTCATGATTGTGTTACGGTATTCATCTTGTGTTGTAGCACCAATAACTGTCATTTCACCACGGGACAAAGCAGGCTTCAAGATATCTGCCAAGCCTTTAGATCCTTGACCATCACCTGTGGACCCAGCCCCCAAAATTTGGTGAATTTCATCGAAGAACAAGATAATATTGCCAGCGGCTTTTACCTCTTTAATAAGGTTTTGAATGTTTTCTTCGAAGGAACCACGATATTGAGTACCAGCTTCCAATCCGGAAATATCGATGGAAATGATTTCTTTATTTTTAATAGCTGCTGGAACGTCACCATTTACAATAGCTTGTGCCAAACCTTCTACTACTGCAGTTTTACCAACACCAGCATCACCTACAAGTACAGGATTATTTTTAGTACGACGTGCTAAGATTTCTGCTGTTTCTTGGATTTCTTTATTTCGACCAATTACAGGATCGAGTTTACCATCACGAGCTTGTTGAGTTAAGTTTGTACCTAACTTAGCAAGGATACCATCTTGTTTCATTTTACCTTGTTGTGCAGCTTGAGCAGCTTGCATTTCTTCATTAGAAGGTAAACGACCAGTTTGACGATAGAAAGCAAACTCTTCCGGAGTCACTTCACGACCATTAATTTTATAACGACGGTTTTCTGTGGAATAACCACCCATGTTACCCATCAATTGATTGAATAAATCATTCATGCTACCGAAGTCGCTACCAAAGTTATTGAAATTGTTGTTCATATAAATTACCTCACTTTTTTACTACAAGTATATCTGTTTGACTTTTTAAGTCTGTTTAATTTCTTGCTTTATTTCTAGGTTTCTTCAACCTTATGACATTATAATAATCTGATTAAGTCAAAAAGTCAATAGGTCAAAGATAAAATTTTTGACTTTTTTTGACTTTTATTTTGACCAATTAGATTTATATGGCAAAAATATAGATAAATACTGGGTTTATGAGAGATAATTAAATTTAAACTTTTAAAACATTTACTATAAATTAGATTGTTTATATTGATTAATTCCCTATATAATAGATATAAAAGTCAAATATATAGTAAATATAAAAGTCAAAAATACAGTAAAGGAATTTAATTTATGATGTCAAAAGATCAGAAAATTATCGATTGCAAAACAAACGACAACCCCTCTATCATAACTAGTGATACTAATAAAGAGCTAAAAAAGCAGATAAAAGACATCTCGCACCAAGTATTAAAGCGTAATTATGACCTATATAAAGCATTGGAGAATAAATGAGTACACCTAATATTCAACTCACTGTAGAAGATATCTACGAACTGCACAGAGAATTAGAAGATGCATTTGTCCTCTCTTCAGGAGTGCGAGATAAGAATCTTTTAGTATCAGCTGTAAATACCCCATTTCAAACATTTATGGGGAGCGACTTATATCCCTCTCTCTATGACAAAGCAGCACAATTATGTTATGGTATCGCCAATAACCATCCTTTTACAGATGGCAATAAGCGAACTGCACTACACAGCATGTATGTGTATCTTATTATCAATGGTTTTGATATTACCGCTACACAACAAGAAGTAGAAAAATTAATTATTGATGTAGCCGCAGGAAATATGACAAATGTAGAACTAGCACAGTGGTTAAGAGATAATACTATACAGTTAGATAAACTTTAAATATTACAAAATAACTACTGATTTATAATTTAAAATAGCAAAAAGCGGATAGCTCATTACGAACTATCCGCTTATTTCTTTGGTGATCCAGGAGGGATTCGAACCCCCGACCCACGGC
>OGFP01000273.1_pt1 | contig 26087 bp, 29 predicted proteins | sample 1570971 | NCBI WGS metagenome assembly OGFP01 (sample SAMEA2582033, study PRJEB24529) | metagenome | biome: Human gut stool | place: China | collected 2011 | reverse complement strand
CACGCGCACTTTGCTCTTCGGAATATCGAGTGCATGAGCAAGGATTCTTCTTGCATGGAACGGAACCTGTGTAGACGAAACAACATTTAATCTTCCGTATGCATCTAAATATGTATAAGTACGGAAAGTCTCCATCATCGCCTGCTGATTTGCCTTTGTATGGTAAACACGGTCGATCACGTGATCACATTTTGCAAGAACTGCTTCTACGTCTCCATCTCCACATACATCATGTGCACAGAGATTTCTCTTGTTGTCTGCGCCAACCGGGCAGAGGCTTCTCCAGTTATCTTCCGGATGCACAAGGATTGGATTATCCTTTGCTGTACGGAAATCAAGAACCGGTTCAAGGATCTCATACTGGATCTTCACAAGCTTCATCGCTTTCTTAACTGCTTCCTCTGAAGTTCCTGCCACGATTGCAGCTGCATCTCCAACGAAACGTACTCTCTGGTCAAGGATCAGACGGTCATACGGACTTGGTTCCGGATAGGTCTGACCAGCCATTGTAAATCTCTTATCCGGACAATCTTTATATGTAAGAACACATTCGATTCCAGGTACAGCCTCAGCACGTGCTGTGTTAATATCCTTAATTAATGCGTGTGCATATGGACTTCTAATCACTTTAACAATCAGACAGTCTGACGGTGCAAGGTCGTTCGTATAAACACCTTTTCCTGTAACAAGCGCAGCAGCATCTTTCTTTACAAGAGGACGGTTTACAATCTTCAGGGATTCTACATCTTCTCCTTTTTCCTGATTGCTGTGGACAAATTCCGGTTTCTCAGGAATCAGATTCTGAACTTTATCTATTCTTTCCATTCTTACTCCTCCCCGCCCATTTTCTTTACTGTAATATTAACTGCTGTATTTCTGACTTCCATATATTTCTGGATTGCACGAAGCTGTCCCATGTATCCTGTACAACGGCACAGATTTCCTGCAAGATATTCTTTGATTTCTTCTATAGAAGGGTTCTTCAATTCACGGAACATTGCAAGTACATTCATAATGAATCCTGGTGAACAGAATCCGCACTGTTCTGCGCCTTCCTGTGCAAGAAATGAGCCGAATTCTGCAGCTTCTTTCTCCACACCCTCAAGTGTTGTCACTTCATGTCCGTCAATGCTTGCTGCAAGAACAGAACATGACAGGCGGGATTTTCCGTCGATCCATACTGTACACAAACCACAGTTTGTTGTCTCGCATCCACATTTCACACTCTTACATCCAAGATCACGCAGAAGATTCAACAGGACTGTATCTGCAGCGATCTCTGTACTTACTTTCTTTCCATTCAGGGTAAACTGTACTTCCATCCTATTTCTCCTCCGCATTATATTCATCTAAAATTGAGCGCATCTCTCTGCGAAGCAGAACCTCCGCAAGGTGCTTTCTATACTCCGCACTTCCGCGCATATTGCTTCCATAAGTAAATTCTGCTGCCACACGTTTTGCATACTCTGTAAGCTGCTCGTCTGTAGCATCTTTTGGGATCTCCCACTGCTTTTCAAGCAATGCCGCTTTCATCGGTCTTGCTCCTACTGAAAAGAACCAGGACTCCTGACCTCTGTAAATTCCTGTTACGACAGAACATGTCAGCACCGGGAAATCTGTCTTTGTCTGACGAATTGATTCGTAACGGAATTTTCTCTTACTCTTTCTGACAATTACAGATACAAGAATATCCTTATCTGCTTTTCTGTTTACAAACTCAGAAAGTCGAACAGTTCCTCCATTATATAATTCCACAAATGTATCCAATGCCAGTAATGCAGTCAGCACATCAGAAAATCCGTATCTTCCATAGATACTGCCTCCAACTGTCGCCTGATTTCTAAACTGAACTCCAACAATATGACGAAGGCTTTCTGCAATTCCGTCCCCATAGAATTTTCTCAGCCCCTCATGCTCTTCCAGCTGGCGCAGTGTACACATTGCTCCAATGCGGAAGACATGGTCTGTCTCCTCAATCTCATTCAAACCAAGATCCGACATATCAATGATCGTCTTCACTCTCGCATTTCCTAATCTCATCCACATCATGCCGCCCATGATACGACTGTTTCTTGCCTGATTCAGCTCGTAAGCTTCCTCCAGTGTCTTAACTTTCACGTAATTACCGATTGTTAACACAGTAGGTCTCCTTCCTATCCACATACCTTTTTCCGAGGATCGCGGTTCTCATCCTCGCAATTCTCTCTTGTTATCTTATGTCGTTTCTTGCGATTGTTTTTCAAAAGACAAACATGCAAGCATAAAAAAAGTGCAAATGAAACAGCTTTGTCATTCACACATCTAGCAGATTAATGATATCATATGTATAAGAAAAAAGTCAAAAAATCGGTTATACTTTATTATAATCAATTCTTATAAGATGTGCTTATAAACAGGGTATTATAAATAAGAAAGAAATCCAGAAACCATGTTGACATCATTGTACCCTCGGTGTTATTATTTGCTTAAACACGGAAACGTAGATAGAGGTTGCATTTTTCATAAGTAAGGTGACGGATGTGTCAGGAACAGAAGAACTCATCGGAAAGGGAAAGATGCCGAAAGGGTAAGAATCCTGAGTTCTTGTTCTTGGGCATGACGTGAATAGCGGCATGACTGTCATCGCAAGATGGAGAGCTATCTGAATTATACATAATGTATATTTTGGGACGGCGCATCTTGCCGTTTCTTTTATGTTTATTTACAGTTTACGCATTCTTGCATAGATGTATATTAAACAGTTACTGCTCATGGCTATTATAATTATCGTTCACAAGGAACTTATGCGCAATAACCGTTACTGTTCACACGATGTGCGACCAGCAACGCATCTCGCCATTTTAAATCGCCTTTGGCGATGGGGCGAGATGCATTCAAGTCAAAACACGCATCCTCCGTGTCAATCAGCGAAGTGATTGACACGGGAGTGAACAGTAACCAATAACCTGCTGTGACCAGTAATACTTTGTTTCACCATGTTGAAGGAGGATAAAAAGAATGGCAATTTTTAAAGGCGCAGGTGTAGCGATCGCTACTCCGATGAAAGAGAATCTTGAGGTCAATTATGACAAATTAGATGAGATGTTGGAGGAGCAGATCGCAGGCGGAACAGATGCGATCGTCATCTGTGGAACAACAGGTGAATCCGCTACTATGACAGAGGAAGAACATGCAGCAACAATCCGTTTTGCGATTGAGCGTGTGAACCACCGTATCCCGGTCATCGCCGGAACAGGTTCTAATTGTACAAGAACAGCGATCCAGTTGTCCAAAGAAGCTCAGGAAGATGGAGCTGACGGAATTCTGCTCGTTACACCATATTATAATAAAGCAACACAGAACGGACTGATTGCTCATTACACAGCTATTTGTAATGAAGTAAATATTCCGGCGATTCTGTACAATGTACCAAGCCGTACAGGATGTGGACTTCAGCCACAGACAGTTGCAACACTTGTGAAAGATGTTGAGAACATCGTAGGTATTAAAGAAGCATCTGGAAATATCAGCACAGTTGCACAGATCATGCATCTTTGTGATGGCAACGTTGATCTTTACTCAGGAAATGATGATCAGGTTGTACCGCTTCTCGCACTTGGCGGAATCGGAGTTATCTCCGTTCTCTCCAACGTAGCTCCGGCTTACGTGCATGACATGTGCTACAAATTCTTCTCAGGAGATATCGCAGGTAGCCGCAAGATGCAGTTAGATGCACTTCCACTGGTTGATGCTCTCTTCTGTGAAGTGAACCCGATCCCGGTTAAGGCTGCTCTTAACATGATGGGAAAAGAAGTTGGAACTCTTAGAGCACCTCTGACAGAGATGGAAGATGCACATAAAAAAGTTCTGAAAAAAGCAATGATGGATCTTGGAATTCTGTAAGAGAACAAAGAAAGGAAGAAGTGATTTTGAGGTCGCTTCTTCCTTTTTTATAATCGCCTGATCCGGCGTTTCTCTTGGTATTAACATCACATCATATCGCCCGTAACCGCTTTCTCTGTTGGACTTTACTTCATAACGATCTCTTAATTCTACCAAAAGTCCCAAAACGAATCCATGATAGAAACGCTCCGGCTGACTTTTTCCTGACGGATGTCTTCCTGTATCAAAACTGCTGAATGTAGCTAGTGCAACTTCATTCATATAAGTATTCATCTCTTTCACATTCCCCCAAAGCATCGCTTTGATAAATGCGTTATAATTTGATTCAGAATTAGAGAACCATCCTTGAAACATTTCTTGAATTTTCTTTATTTTTTTCTTGACATTCATCACTCCATAAGGTATACTTAACAAGTCGCTTGAGTTAAGCGACAACTGAATAGGGGATTGGTCAAATGGTATGATAGGGGTCTCCAAAACCTTTGGTGGGAGTTCGATTCTCTCATCCCCTGTAAACCCAGTAATCGTTATGGTTACTGGGTTTTTTGTTTTTCCAAGTAAATACAAGGGTTCTAGGATTCTAGCATATTAGAATAATTCTCATAAAATGGTGAAAATATACGATATTAGAAAACTATGCAACACGAAATGCAACACGAAAATAGAAGAAAATGATACAATATTAAGGCCCCAAAGCAAACTGCTCTGGGGCATCTTTTCTACTCAATCCAAGCTTGGAACTTGTCCACGAATCTCTTCTTATCCCCTGCATAACCATCTGCACCATTGGTCTTCAAGGTGTCAATCTGCTCACTGTAGAAATTTGAGTTATCTCTAACAGAAACTCTGTAATGGACCATCTTATATTTGTATCCCTCCGGTGTGATGTAGTACAGCTCAACAGCGAGGATCTCTGAACCATCTCCGAGGATTCCATTCTTCTTGTCATTCAGATCATAGCTATTACCGAATGTGAGGTATGGCAACCAACCATTAGCCTGCGTATAGACGCGTGCCCGGATACTTCCTTTGCTTACTTTGATAGCAAGCCACTTAATCGAAACATTATCACCTTTTCCAGCCCAGTCGATTTTGTTCACCACTGGTGGCCACCATCTGTCTGTGAAAGCCTGATATGTAATATCGACCTGTCCTAAGTCTTGCTTTTCTGCTGGTTTAGATGGTGCTGCCGGTGTCGCTGGCTGAACAGTTCCACAAAACTCCATGTAGCAATAGTTGACATCGACTCTTCCGTTGACTCCATCTACTTGTCCATCTGATGAATATTGCCAAATAGCGTACCGTCCCTTGTATGTATCTTCCGGAAGATTCTTGTATCTTGCCATCCATTCAATGTACTTGCCACGTACACTGCCAAGATGGTTGTTGAACCAACTAAGTGAAGCGTAGATTCCCGGAGTATATCCATTTGCTTTGAGTCCTTCACAGACAATTTCACAGCATCTAGGAGCATAGTTCTGTGTTCCCGGCTCTTCCACATCAAGGAAGATAGGTAACTGGAATGTATGACCTTTAATCAATCTGAGAATATGCTCAAGCTCTGATTTCGCCTGTCTGTCACAAGTAGCGTAGCTGTACAGATAGACTCCCACCGGAATACCAAGTCTTTCACATTCTGAAAGGTTACGAATCCACTGCTTATCGTCCTGTGATGCGATATCATCTCCATATCCACATCTAAGGATAGCTCCGGCACAACCAGATGCCTTTACCTTTTCCCAGTTAATGACTCCGTTGTGGTAAGATACGTCAATAATCAGATTACTCATACCATCCACCTTCCTTCAATTCCGCTTTCTTCTGCTCAATCTCCGCAGCGTGTTCCTCTGCAAATTTCTCCATATATTCAAGTGAAGTTCCTTCGTTATCCGAGATTTCTTTCGCTGAAAGTCCGTAGGCAAAACTCTTGATAATTTCTTTTACTGTCTGCTCTGTCATAATTACTCTTCCTTTCCACTCTGCTTGATTAACTGGTTGACATAGTTACTTAATCCAGCCACTAAGATTCCCTGTACGATTGCAGTAAACAGTGCCATTGCGATATCCTGTCCAGTTCCAAGAGTACAAGTTGCAATCACGTAGATACCGCAGATCACGATTCCAGCAATTCCTAAGATGCTAGGAATATACTTGTCTGCGATAGTCTCAGACTGCTTAATTGCCATGCCGATAAAGTACAGTGCAATAGCTACTACAATAAGTTCCGGTTTCACATAGTTGATAATCTGCTCCATGATTATTCTCCTTTCTTCTTGAGATGCAGTTCTTCAATTTCGTGCATCATTTTAGTTACCATGCCATTTCCACCTAATCTGTGGTAGGCCTTATACATCTCGCAGAAATTCTGATAAGCGTAAGATGGTATCTCTCCAATCTTCATGTACTTGTCATGGTATTCGATGAGCTGAACTCTGAGTAATAACATTGTTCCGGCACTATTTGCATCTCGTACTTCACGTTCTTCCTCAAGTCTTTTATCTCTCGCTTTAGAATCTGCGATTTGTTTCTTCTTTTGTTCCTGTAGCATCCACACAATGTATCCAAGTAGAATCGGCAAGGCTATCGTGTATGTCTGCATTAGTACATCCTTTATTCCCACTGGTCAAATCTCCTTCATAAACTTATACACTTATATGTTAATACATCTGATTATGATTTTTATGCAAATTAAGTTTCACCCCTTTAGATCTTTTCCATGATACAGCTGATGTGCAATCTTAATTTAAGTGTAATGGATTTTTGGGAAATGATTGTACCCATATTGACGTAAGAATGAAAAATGAGAAATTCAATTAATGAGCTAAGTTGAGTTGGGAAAATAGTAAAAGCGTATCATCTATTCAGAAAATCAAAACACAACAAAACCAGATATGTACATTTAATGTTAAAGAACATGATTTTTTAATAGTAACGTTTTCTGCTGACAATGCAAGCAAATCTTCTTGCTATATATGTACCATAAACAATAAAGGTTCGTTGCTGATTGTGATAGATAAGAACCAAGTGGACGATGGCTATAAAATCGAATCTATATCCTGCGATAAATTTGTTTTAACAATAAAAACTTCGGTGTTTGGCGGAAGTCTTAAAGTTATCACTATATAGACTCATCATAAAATAGTAAGGCGAAGATTTGTACCCAACAGATATATGGGGGTGCAATATATAAGGATTGCAATGATCTCCCTGTTGGAGAATCTGCTATAGCGTTTCGTACAGCTTTACATAAACCCCAAAACGATGATTCAATATGGTTTATTTTCTGTATGGGTGCACCTTCAGATGGCATCAAGTATCAAGTGGCGATTCAGTATTTATGCACGTTGGTTGTAAAAACTAGAACATGGAACTCAACGAATGAAGTGTGGAATGATTGGAAATAAAATAGTAATCAAGTCTTTAATAATTTATTGATATATAGAACTTCTGGAGCAAATATAAAGTCGGTAACTATTTCTGGAAATAAAGTCGAATATGGCAACATAATATATGCTCCATTCGTGTTATTCGGAAATTCAGTATTTTTAACAGGTACTATTGGAATGACAGATAATACATTAAAAACAGGGGATGTCACTATAGAGTGCAACAATAATGATTCTATACAAAATGTAAAGTTTTCAAATTTTCCACCGTTTGTTAATGCTGTTATCATTATCTATTATGAAAACATAAAAAATGTAATCGTGAAAGAAAAATAAAATAGTAATCCTTTCGTCAAACCAGCTAAGCTAATAAATTACGGTGAAATAGACTTAGGTGCGAATGGATGCTATTTTCTGAATGAATCATTTCAAGAAATTCGTGGGTCTAAACACATCGAAATTGCTTATTGGACATCTATTATCCCAATGTCACCATTATCAGTTTACGCTGGTGCTGACGGCAGATGCTACGTTTTCGGCTCACCAAACACTAAAGTACGTGGATTGAAGATTTATTACTGGAAATAAGTTGGGAAAATAGTAATGCTGTAAAAGGTTATATTTTAAATCATATATACGAGACATCGAACCGTGGTACAATATCGGTTGATGTATCTGACATATTATCTAGCGGTTATGCCATCCCATTTATATTGTTTCTTGCTGACTGGAGTACAGGAAAAGTTGGAATGGCTGTGGGAACTTATCGTGGTAAACACACAACACAGCAACCATGTATACATTCGGATCCAAATAAATGGGTGCAATCAGTGTCTTGTGATGGAAAGACATTGACTATAACATTTGCCGTGACTTCATATTGTAGATTGCTATATTAAGAAAATAGTAATAAGATCTCACATACAAAATATGCAATTATCAATCCAGCAAAAGGATTTTCACTTACATTAGACGATGCAAGTACATATCTAATTTGTTATGCTGGAATTGATGCGGATAATATTAAGAACATTTGTTTCTCCGCGGTTATTAGTAGATCATCAAGCAACACTAAAGGAGGTATACTGAACATTAAATCAGAAATTCCTCAATCAACACTAAGTTTGGAAGAAAATGTATTAAAATGTACGACTACTGTATGGGTTAGAATTTACGTAATCAAATTATGAAATAGTAAGGGTGTGACATTCAAAGATATAGCGGTTGAAACTCAACAGAATAAATACGTTATCTTTGCATCAACAACAGATTTTCCGCTTGCAATCCCAGTGATTACGAATCATGGGAAAACAAGAAATACGATTGACATTATCTCAAGAGATTCAACTGACTGGATAATATACAGTAATTACAGTCAGAACGTTACAATCAGGATGCATATTTTACCTGTCAGATAGTAACACGATTGGAAATGCCAACTCCGATTTCCTCTATTACAGGAGCAAGTCTAAAACAGCACAATAACAAGCGTATCAGCAATATTTTTAGGTATAGCAAACAAGCCATCGAAAGGTGGCTTTTAAAAAATCAATATTGATGCTAGAAAAAGCTATGCTATATACCGTCTAAATGATGCCTTAACGTTATCTTCGTTGACAGTAACGTACATCATTGTGGTATCAGGCTTCTTGTGACCAGCATAGGCTTGAATTTCTTGCAACGGTATACCTCGACTTCCAGCATCCGTGAGTAGAGTTCTTCGAAACTTATGTGGATGCGTGTGGATGTCGGACTTTTTACCTAGTTTCGACAACATTGACCATATAGCTTCCTTCCCCATGCGATTGTTTGGCTTCCGATTCGATACGAATAACGCTGGATTCATGTCAGTTCGTGTCATAAGGTACTTCTTAAGGTGATAGGCACATTCATCCGTAAGATAGACTTTACGCTCTTTCTTACCTTTTTCACCATAGATGATTACTTCCTTGTTGCCCCAATCAATGTCATTACGATTGAGCATCACAACTTCACCGATACGTGCTGCGGTACTGTACAGAAACTCCATAATTGCAACGTCTCTTTGACATTCCGCATTACATCTAAGATGTTCTCTTTCTGCGGACGTAAACGGCTTTTTGATGCGCTGTGGCACTTTCATGTGCTTAATACGTCTCATTGGATTCTTGGCTATAAATCCTTCGTCAGAGAGCCAACCAAAGAATGATGAGAAGTATCGTCTGATGGAATCCATGTAGGATATGGACACTTTTCTTGTCTCTTGGTACATTGCGAGATAATATCTAATGTCATTGGTGGTAATGTCCTCGAACCTCTTGTGCAGATAGTCTACTAGCTTGGTCACACAGTCCACATAGCGGTCAATCGTGCCTTGTGAGCAGTTCTCCAAGCGTTTACTGGCTATGAATAACTTTAGAATCTTATCCCAGTGCGCTTGACTTGTCACAAGCGAAGTGCATTCCTCTTGCAACTTCACTCCGTGGAATGAAATGTACAGCACATTCTCAAGTTTGTGTAGCTGTTCATCAGTAAGTTCCTCTTGCATCATGTTTACAACATTTTTGATGATAATATTAATGTCTTTTTCCATAAAAAACACCCCTTTCTAAGCCAATTATGACTCAAAAAGAGGTGAAATTACACACTTTTGTTAGTTGATGAAATCGGAGATTGCTGATTACTAGAGCGTTCTTTTAGTAGTCCATGTTTGACCGCCATCTTCACTTGTTTTAATTACCAATTCATCGTTAGTGTTATAAACAAGTCTGTGAAGCGTTCCTTTCCAGTTTACTTGGAATGACATTGTAGATCCGGTAGTTTTGATAGTCATATCGCCGTATCGATTTGTTTCAACCAGATCCTTTAAGCTGTTACTATTTATTCAAAATAGAAGAATGTAACATATATATTTGTGTTCTTTGGTATGTTACCACTAATATTCTGGATCTTTGCATTCCAATAATCGTTTCCATGTATTACAAAAGGATCGACAATTGCGTTGTTACTTCTGCAAGATACAACAACAGCTGTTCTATTTATTTCCGTGGTAATGACACCTTGTTCATTTGTTAAGTATTGTTTGGCAATTGTTTTTAACGCGCCTTGTTTATTACTATTTTATGAAAACATTTACCTTAAAACATACGTCAAAGAAATGCGTAATCTGCCTTTAACTGTATGTTTTCCGTACACTTTTATATCTCCATGCGTGTTTACAACGAGCTGAACAGAAGTTTGCGGATCATAAATATACCCAATGGTATATATATCTGATGCTGGTTTGTATCTTTCCGTAATTGTACATAATACCATATCTTCTTTAATATCAATACTATTTGTAATTATATTAACTGTCATAACACCATAGTTAGCAATAAAATGTACGTTGTATATATTAGTATTCTCAGAGAAGAATTCGCCAACAGTATTTTTTATTGTCTTACTATTTAATTCATTAACTGCCCCGATCAAAGTCTTGTTAGTTGTTCCTAACTTTGCGATAACTGCCGTAGTCATCTTGTCCACAACATAATCCCATATCTTGTCCATCAGTGTACGCTTGTTTGCATTTGCATCCTTGTCAAGAATCATTAACTCATCATTGTCTTTCAGTGTTTCTTTTGTAGTGTAGTCTGTCCATTTCATGATTAATTCTCCTTATCCTTATTCTGAATCTCTTCTACAATGGCATCTGTCTGTTCTGCCATAAAAGCTACCTGTTCTCTATACTCATCCTCAAGTAAAGATTCAATGATTAAGCTGATAACAGCACCGTCCAAGCCATACTCACTTGTCGCAGTATTGATGGCTAGTCGGATATAATTTCTGCATTGATTCACACGAAAATTGAAAGGTAACGTAACCTTTTCTTTCTTTTCCTCTGCCATGATTGCTCCTTTCTAAAGTATCTTCCACAAATCCTCGGATTCCTCTGGCGAGTTTGCTTGTGTAGTGGTATGAGATTTCATACATTTACACAACACAAGGTTTTCCTCAATCTGCGGTTCTCCATCATCAAGTGCTACTGTGGCAACCGCATTGGATACACGTACCGCATAGCGTTCACCCTCTTTTACTTCCATGCCCTCTTTCCAAACAGGGAAACAGCACGGCAAGGATGCCGCCTGTTCGTCTGTAAGGTTACTGGCTGTCAGTTCGATAAGTTTTCTAATCTGCCTTGCAGCTTCTGTCATGCTCATGCTTCTTCTCCTAGTAAAATTTTTAACGCTGTGTCTGTTTCGCTAACGAAAATATCTTCTACATTGTCCGGCTCGATAATTTCATCATCAGCTTCAACAATAATCATTTCTCTGTCTTTACATTTCATTACTTCTTTTTTCATTACATTTGCTCCTAACTGTGCCATGCTGCCTTTACGAGAATTCCATTTTTGAATGTCATATAACAACCAGAATAATCTTGTTTTGTCCCATCACTTTCCTTGAAACGTTGCACAAAATTCATAGTTCCAGTAATTCCTCCGTCACCAAACTTAGCGTTCAGCAATTTGTAATTATGCATATCAATGTTACATCCCATGTTTATAGAGTCCGCTGTAAAAGATGAAAATGATTTACGAGCATATGTCATTTTCATAGCATAGCTAGTAGATGAAGGTGTGTCTTTCGATGCCCACGTCATATAGTGACCACCGTCGTCAAGGTCAAAATTCAATCCTCTTATAGCAAAATTTGTGTCGGCAAACCCGTTGGTTCCTATCAGCCCAACCTTGTTTGTTTCGTACCAATATTGGTTGTATCCGGCAGTCATATACACTGTTCTGAGTATATTTGTAGACCTGATTGTTCCATCAATCTCAGCACCACTACATTTTAAATATCCTGTTGGTGACATACTTGAGCCTTCCGACTTCCAGCTAATGCTTTTTGCTTGCATTCGGATAGAGTCTGCTTTCTGCTCGATGATGGATTCTACATCTTCTGAGGATACCTTTAATTTGATCTTGTCTTTGAGAACCTCGATATCAGCCATAGCCTTATTGGCAACTGTATCATCTGTGTACTTCGTTGCAAGCACCCAGTCAGAAGAATTATAATTTCCACTGGCTCTTGCGGTTTTGCAACGCATCAGATCACCTGTGCTTCCTTGCGTCCACAAGTCTCCAACATCGTAAGGTGGCTGTGGAGTCGATGTGAACACTCTTCTCTTACCGTCTGCGGTATCTTGAGCCTTTGATGCCTTTTGCATAGCAGACTCAATGTCAGCATCCTTAACTCTCACCCACTGGAAAGAAGTGTCAACTTTCATGTAGCAGTAAGTGAAACCTTTGCTCTTCCAGAAGAAGAGGTCACCAACATGCTTCTGTCTTTCGTAAGCTGTAGTCCACTCAGATGCCGGATGGTTTGAATTCGCAGGCTCATAATCGTAATAGTACGTATCAATCTTTCCATCAATCTGATTTTGGATATCTTCAATTTTCGGATCATAAATGTTTTCGATGAAGTCCGTTACTGTAGAATCGTCTGTATAATTATCTTTTTTCTGCCAATCGGAAGCAATAAATTCTCCGCTATCACGGTCAACTACACAAGTAAGGATATCTGTACCGGTAAACCACGCATCACCAACGTTATAAGGTGGCTTCGGCTGTGTCACATAGATGGATGACTTACCATCAATCTCGTCAAATACAGAGTCTGGAACTGGCATTTCTTCCCAATTTCCGCTTCTGTAGATGTATTCATCACCAGTTTTGGAATTCTTCCACAAGTCACCCTCATGAGTTACTTTCTCGGTTTCCACAGTGATTGTGATAGTTTTTCCACTAACATCTAAGATTTCATTCCCGTTTACATCGCAAAGAGGCTGTGTTTCTTTTCCAGTCCAATTAAGTGACGGGTCAGTAGGTTGGAACCAGGTTTCTATCTTCTGATCGATCTGATTCTTGATACTCTCAAGGTCAGCAGCATAAGTATTCTTAACAAAGTTATTGATTGCGGAATCATCTGTGTACTTGGTAGCCTTAACCCAATCAGATGCGACATACTCACCGTTCTGACGTGATGTCACGCAACGCATAAGATCTCCATTTGTGCCTTGTACCCACAAATCATCCTTGTCATAAGGCGGATAAGGTGTCACGCTAAAGACACGCTTCTTTGTAATAGCAAGGTTCTTAGCAGCCTTTGCTTCTGCATCACTTAGTATTGACCAAGATACACCATTCCAACGTTGTGTGGTCTCTTCTTTTGAGTTGTACCACAAGTCTCCTACATGCTTCTGCTTTAGCTCTTCCGTAGTCCACGTAGTTGACGGATTAGTAGCTTGATTGTATGTCTCAATCTTGCCATCAATCTGATTCTGCAAGTCCTTATTGACTGTTTCCAGCTCTTTCTGTACCTCATTGGCTCTTGTATCGTCCGTGTACTTAGATGCCTTTTCCCAGTCATCCACAGCGTATTCAGAAGAATCACTCTTAGGTACTCGGCATCGCATGATATCACCAGTTTCGCCCTGCACCCATAAATCACCAATGTCATAAGGTGGCTGAGGAGTCACTACAAATACTCTTCGCTTGTGGTCTGCGGTATCCTGTGCTTTCTCCGCCACTGCAAGTGCTTTCGTAATGTCTGTATCCTGTACAAGTTGCCACTTCCATGTTGCTTCATCTTTCATGAACCGATAGGCAAATCCTTTTGACGACCAATAGAAAAGGTCTCCAAGATGCTTTTCACGTTCCGTTGATGTTGTCCATAAAGAAGCTGGCTCATTCTGTAATGTTGGTTCGTAATCGTAATACCATGTTTCTATCTGACCATCAATCTGATTCTGTAATTCTGCAATCTTTGGATTATATACCGCAGAAATGAAGGTATTCAATCCACTATCATCCGTATACTTAGTCTTCTTCTGCCAATCGGATTTCACACACTTTCCAGTGTCTCTACTTTCTACGCAAGTGAGTAGTTCCTGTGTATCTGCGTCAAACCACAAGTCTCCTACTCTGTAAGGCGGTACTGGCTCGTTGATGAATATCTGCGCTTTCCCATCAATCTCATCAAAGACTTCATCCGGAACTTGCATCTTCACCCAATGCCCGGACCGATAAATATACTCATCATTCGTAGACAGGTCTTTCCATAAGTCACCTTCATGCTCTGACTTTAACTCTTCAAATAAGAGTGTTATTTCATTTCCGTTGACATCAAGGATTGGATTTCCATCTATGTCGCACCAAGCTTTTTCAACAGTGACTCCCCAATTCACCGATGGATCTGTGTCCTGATACCATGTTTCAATCTTGTTCCGGACAGAGTTTTTAATCTCATCAATGTCATTCTTATAGATATTTGTGACAAAATCATCTACGATTCCGTTTGAGATATCTTCTACGGACTTTCCCGTGATGCTTATGGACTCTGCATTGATGGTAACTCGCCCTGTCTCTGTATCAGCGTAGAAAGTAATGTTTCCATCCTTGTCTTTTACAGTGAGAGAACCTGAGTTGATATAATCAGCATTAATGCCGATAGCATACAAGATTCTTGTTATCAGGTCTCCTGTGAGGAATAATCCGTAAGGATACGTCTTACCGCCATCATTTGATATACCAATGGCTTCAGATGTAACTTTGATTACATTCTTGGACTCTTCTACTGTCGGCTTATCATGGATGTATGTAATCATACTTCCGTCCGGCTGTGGTGATTCTGTCGAATACATTCCAGATGCATTCTCAAGTGTCTTATTCAGATTCTCAACAGCTGCTTCAAAGTCCGTCTTATTCTGCTTGATTTCCTTATTAGCTTTTTCATATACCTTTGTAGCTTCGCTATAATAAGTACTCTTTTGACGTTCCGGATCTTTGATTCCGCAAGAAAACGAACTACTTCCGAGATAATTGAACTCGTTGGATGTGATAAATGTTGGATAAACTTTGTCTTTCCGGTCTACCACGCAAGCCAAATCCATGAATTCGATCGTTGGATCAGGGAAGAATTCTCCACTAAAACCTCTCAGCTTAACTCCGATCAATACATCTCCAATCAGATTGATTGCATCATCTTCATGTCCTTCAATAAGAGGATTCGTGATTTCAAGTGCATAATCATCTGTACCTCTTATTAAGATTGTACTCTCGTTTTCTACTTTCTTTGTGGTCGCAATTCCAGTGATTACAACAGGATCTGTGCTAATGTCCGGATCTGACTGATAGTCCATCAAAATGCTATAGCCAGCATCTTCCACTAAGTCATCCCTATTTGTAATCTTCGATATTGCAGAAAAGTCGTAACTCTTAATAACAAGTGTTCCGTTCTGAATCACAGCATTACCAACGGCAAGCATTGCGATATATCCGATTACTTCTCGGCAAGTCACTTTTTCCGGAGCCTGTTCAATCACAAAATCATCGTTCTTAAACTTCGGACTTCCAAGCATGATATTACATGCACTGCACGCTTCTCTTAGAAGCTGTCCAGCTGTTGTTGGATAAGATAGCTTAGACGTGAAGTCTGCATCTGCTTTGTACATTGAATCATAACCTACAAGTTCTATCGTATCTCCAACCGCTATTGGCTCAAGTACTGTAAATGTACCCTCGTTCAATCTCTCGATTCTTGATTTCGTCAGCATAATCGTGTTGCCATTGACATCGAGAATTTCCTCACCTTTCACATCTCTCCATGCATCATAGCTTCTACTTTCGATGTCAACTTCAGTGAAGAGTGAAATCTGTGCATAGTAAAAATCATACTTGGAAAATCTCTCATCGGTGTTATCAATGACAAGCGTAACGGACTTGGAGAGAGCGGATCCCAGTGGGAATCCATCTCCTCCGTCTTCTGTATATCCATTACCGCTTATGAAGAAATCGTTATCCGAATCAAGTGTAAGCTTTTTGCCATTTTTCAGTGTGATCGATGCATAAGCATAAAACGGACCGCCTGACTTTATGATGTTTTTAAATTCGTTGCTTACATTCTTCATGATCTACCTCTAACTATTTAAGGTCAGCGAATATCTCTTTCGATATCCGGTGAAATCTATAACACCGGCTTTTCCGATGTCACTTGAAAACTCAGCTCATCCAGTTTCTCTTCGCCTTCTACTAAACTGACACATGGAGCATTAAAGTTTGCTGCGTAAAATCTTTTGGTTTCCCATCTATTCTCGTAAATATTAAGGTGAAAGAAGTCGAATCCGCTCTTTCCCATAACCTCTTTGAGAATTTTGCTTGCATCACTTACCTTGATGTCACTCCATTTCAGCTCATAAGCTTCGATCGTGAATAGAGGAGAGTTCTTCATATTTCCCCTCATGGTTCTTCCTGAGTTTCCAGTGGAAGTAGTAGACATTGAAATCTGGTATCCGTCCTCATCCACATCCGGTGGTGTGTACGTTCCGAATTTTAAGTGATTTTGTGCCATGTTCTACCTCCTTAAGCCATCACAAACGGATTCTTTCCTGTCTGTGTTCTCATGTTCTGTCCTTCCTCTAATACCGCCTTTGCAATCTGTCTGCGGTTCAGATATACAGGAACTTCAATTCTTCGTGAGCCGTTTCCGGTTTCTTCCCTAACAATCTTTCGGATAAGGTTCTCAGGTGCTTCAATGTTGTTCCCACTCTTCTGATCTCCAAGTACCGCCATGAATTCCTTGTTTGGTGGAATCACAGCACCTTGAGCTAAATAAGGAATATGTGGTGCACTCCAATATCCGATATGAAATCCGAGTGACCTAACACCGGTCAAAGATGTAACCCAGCTAGGAACTGATACATTTATTTTATTCAATGCTTTTGCAACACCGTTTTGCATAATCTGTGCTGCACGAAGCAATCCATTCATGAGTCTGATAATCAAGTTGATTGGTGACTTTATGACGGAAACCATGCCATTCCAAGCACCGCCGAGAATATTCTTGATTCCATTCCATGCCTGTTCCCAATCACCGGCAAGAACTCCATTTACAAAATTAACGATTCCTGTAAATATCTGTTTTACAGCTTCGAAGATGTTTTGAATGTTTATTAACCAACCATTCATGAAAACACCGATAACACCGAAAGTTTTCACCCAATCAACAGAAAATACACTATCCAGGAACTTTGCAATTGGTTTCAGTATCGAGTTTTGAATAAACTTAAAAATTGCATTGATAGTATCTCGGAAAGAACCAACTATAGTCGAAATTCCGCTCATAGCTTTCTTCCAATCACCTGTGAATACCCCTGTCAAAAAGTCAATGATCCCATTCAGCTGTTTCAGAATGCTAGCTACTACTTGAACCACAGTCCCAACAAAATCGAAGAGCGTTGATCCTAACCATTCAATAATAGGAGCAATAACAGGAACAATATTTTCAACAATCCAATTCATGACAGGAATTAAAACACTGTTCCATAACCAGTTCAGTATATCTATCAATCTTCCGATTAATCCGATTGCTTGGTCGATGGCATTTCCTACCGGTCCACTCATAATCTCTTGGAACTTCTGTCCTAACATATCAAGAATCGGTGCGATATACTGACTGTACATATCTAGGACTAAACCAACAAATGTAGAGATGCTGTTCTTCGTATTCTGAATAAACGGTCCAATATGCTCATCATACAGTTCTGTGAGCTTATCAGCTACTTTATGGACTGTATCTTCGATAGCCTGTGTTACTGTTTCAATCGGTTTCAGCGTGTCATTGATTGCATTGATAATCTTGTCCTTGTTCTCAATAATCGGTCCTGTGATAAAGTCAATCAAATCTTTTGCGAAGTTTGTCGCAAGGAGAATGACCTCTCCGAATGCTGTAGCGAATGTACCGATTATGTTGCCAGTGATGTTCTGTGCTGTCTGTGATCCGAATGTCTGTTGGAAGATTTCTGCGATTGTTGCACTGAAATTTCCGACAATTGTCGCGATCTCAGATCCTAAGTCGAACATCTTGACAAGCCAATTTTTGATCCTTCCGGTGTTCTCAGCTAGATAGCTTTCGATACCGCCTACAATGTTCTCTGCTATCGTAAGTCCAATTGAAACGAATGAGCCTACTATTTTACCCATGCTGTAAATAAACAACCTGGCAAATCTCTTGGCTGCCTTCTGCACGTCCTTATCCGTAAAGATGTCTTGGATATGCTCTCCGATAGACTTCAAGTCTTTCTTGAGTTCTTCAAGTACTGGCTTGTAATCTCCAAGCCCATCCCAGAATCCACTCATGAAGATATCTCTGATCTGTTTCAGCTTGTCCAATACGGAATCAAGCAAGGATGCAAACTTATTGTCGATAGGTACTTCTTCGAATAACGATCCGGAACCACTACCACCACCGGCTCCTCCGCCACCACCTGAACCGTCAGAACCACTTCCGGAGTTCTGTTTGTCCATTCGGTTAATGTCATCTAGAGGTGACAGGTAATCTTCCGCAGCTTCCGCAGCTTCCTTTGTTCCGTCTGCTGCATCTTTCGCACCGCTTGCTGTATCCTTAAGACTTCCGGCATAATCTTTCTGTACTGCGATTGCTTTCGTGTATGTACTCTTTCCGGACAGGAATGAGAAGAACATACTTACATAGCTTGCAGCTGTCGAAAGCATATCAATGAACTTGCTTAAGATTGGTGCTACTACACTTAGAATCGGTGCAAATGCTGTTGCTAGGCTGTTCTTGAGCGTTTCAAGGCTACTCCACAACATTGAAATGCTACTATTTGTGCTACTTGAGTACTGTGCAAGGTTTGTAAAGCCATCTTTGATAGCATTGATTGCAGCTGAGAATGCTCTGAACGCTACGCTCATTAATAGTGACATTCCAAGCATTCTTCCAATGCTGAGTTTCGCACCATTCGCGGCCTTTCCAGTTTTTGCAATAGACTTTGACGCTCTTTCACTTTCGCTGGCAAGTTTACGTTGTGCCGGTGCTGCACTCATCAATTTTTGCTTGTATTCGTCCACACTGCCTTTTACGGAATTATACGATGTGTGGAGTCGATTGTTCATATCAGCAAGCTTTCTTTCTTCTGCTTGCAATGTCCGCATGCTGGCAGCAGCTTCTTGTGTCTTTGAACCAAGTGTAAATGCTCCACCAGATGCTTCTAAATCTGCTAATTCCGCTTTCGCATATTTGATCTCGTTCTCAAGTTCCTCTATGTCATATTGCATCTTCTTGAAAGATGAGCTGTTCTTTTTGCCACCAGTAGACAGGAATCTTTCCTGTGCAGATTCCAATGAGCTAAGTTTCTGTGTAGCTCTGTCAATCTGAGCCTGAATCTCTCTGTATTCCTCTGTTGGAATCTTCTGTTCACCATATTCAGCTATTTTCTTCTTAAGGTTTGAAACCTTCTGTTCCTGTGCAGCATATTCTTGATTCAGCTTGGAGAATGAGTCTGCTTGTTTGTTGAGTGCTGTTCTAGCTTTGGAACCCATATCCTCGACCGAGTTCGCCATTCTTCTGACAGCTGCTTCAACTTCTCTGCTTCCGGCTTTCATGCCGTCAGCGTTAATCTCTGTATCAATTATGATATAGCCGTCGGCTTGTGCCATTTCTAATCCTTTCCACCGCTAATTATCTGCGGTCAGCGAATATCTCTAACGATATCCGGTTATTTATTCAATCCGAAGAGTTCTCGGAGTTCAGCTTTCTCTTCGTCACTTCTCTCTGTACTCTTCTGATGCAAGTCTACGATAGACTTATTATTTTTGTAGTATTCCTGTTCCCACTTCTCTAACTTCTTACCTTTTCTCTTCTTGTCACGGATGCTGACTACTGTTGAAAATGTGCTTTCTCCAATCTCCATATAGAGTCCGAAGAATGTCCACCAGTGCATATAGTCTACAGAACGTACATCACCGTTATTGACCTTATTCACAGCAGGTATTATGATAGGTGCATCCTGTTCCCAGTCCATTGTTCTAGGTCTAGGCTTGCCATCATTCTTGATACCGCAATCAATGAACTCACACGCTTTCTGACAGGCTTCTTGCCAGTCCTTTGGTGGCATGGAATCAAAGTCAACATAGAGGATTTTAAGCATTGTGAGTGCTTTCTCCTGTTGTTTCTCTTCTTCTGTCATGCCAGGTTCGAAGAGGTCCGGATCATTCATAGCAGAAAGAATATCCAATACTACTCTAAAATCGGAGCGTATCGAATATTCTTTTCCATTAACTTCTAATGATGTGGGAAGTTTCCACGGATCCATCAGTTGTGGTACTTCGCCACATACTTATTCATGCGACTCTGTACCTTCTTTGTACGGATGTTCATCTCACGCTCAATCACTTTTGCGATAGAGGACAGGACGTTCTCCATGTACAGTTCCCCATTTGCCAGTGGTGAGAATGCTCCGAGAATTGAGAAGAATGTCTCTTTCGCATCTTCTCCGACAAGGTAAGAGATTTTCTCCATGATGTCATCCTCTGCTTTTCTCATATCCGCATCGCTTGGATTCTCCGGCAGCTGATAGGAATTGTAGTACTCAACTACTTCCTCATATCTCTTCACGATGTTTGTGTCTGTAGGTCTGAACTCGAACTTGCCGAGAACCTTTCCTCTTTTGTTCTCAATCGTGTAGACCTTGCTACCATCATCTACTACAATCTTGTTTGCCATTGGTTTTGCTATTTTATTGCTCATTGTATCGTCCTTTCTCGCCTATTCTAATCCGAATACTTCTTTATGTTCTTCATCGTATACCGAAAGCTCTTCAGTTCAAGCAGCTACAATTTCGCCCTCTGCGAATACTGGTTTGCCTGATTTCAGAGATTCAGCTGTTACATAGCCTTTTGTTCTCGCTCCATCATCCGTGATGTCAAACGGAATGTTGACACCGGCTGTGTCTCCACCATAGCTCTGTGGCTTAACCATTACTTCCTGTACATAAGCAAGATGCTTTGCAGCTGCTGTATCCTCTACGATTACTTCGAGCATAAGAGTCTTACAAGCTGAACCTTTCAGACGGTCAAATGCAATCTCTTTAATCTTCGGATACAGTTTGGATGTTGGATCCGCATAGAATGGATCTGCTGATATGGAAGGTGTATATCCATTGTCAGTCGTAACAGTTTTTCCGAGAATGTTCTTCTTCTGTTCTGTATCTGGGTTCAGTTCTACGGACATTTCCTCGATATCATCACCAAGAACTTCCCACTCTGCCGTTGCCGGTGCATTTTTGAACGATGCATCAAGATAATGCATCAACGCTTCACGCTCTAATTTCATGTTTGTTATCCTCCGTTATTTCTTGTAGAATATGTTTCTGTATTTCAATGAGATGCTGATTGCCCAATCTTGAACATTACCATCACTCACATTATCTAAGTGAGCCGGTGTAAGCCTTATGATCTCCTCTATTTTTCTCTCTTCTGTAAGCACTGGATATTCTTCCAGCCTCTTCTGTTCTCCATTAATGACCACGGTCTGCTGTTCAAGCCACTTTCCAAGAGTGTCAAGGAATTCTTTGATACTGGCCTTAATCTTTGGAGAGTCGATTGAAGACCGGTAGATCACATAAAAAGGATAGTTGCACAACTGGTCTACTTTGCCAGTTACACTCTTCTTTTCCAGTGCAATCACCGCTCCTGTCACTGGATAGAAGGCAATACCGCCATCTTCATCTAGTGTGGAGAATCTTATCTTTTCGTCTTCCTCTAATCCTGGAAAACTATTGAGAAGAGAAACGAGTGCATCAGTTACCGCTGCGTAACCATCTACATCGTACTTCACCGGTTTCTTACTTTCCTCCGGCACGTTTCTTCACTCCTTTCACCCAAGACTTCACATTTTGTTCCTTAGCAGCATCGAACCAATGGTCTGTAGCACTAGGATGTGCTGTCTTATCAAACACGAGGTCTCTGTCTGTGACTACCTTCTTTGCTCCGGCTCTTGCCCACGGCGAACCTGTGACAGGATCTACCATAACTTTTTCTTCATAGAGGAATCGTCCGTAAGGTGGAGCACCGGCAATCACTTCACCTGTTCCTTGCATGGATCTGCTCATAATCGCAGACACGTTTCTCATGTTACCGTCACGAAATGGCATATACTTTTCCATGTCAGTGAACACTCGACCATCTAGCCAGTTCTGTGCTTCCTGGAACTGCTTTTCAAATCGGTTCAAGCTGACATTTACTTTGATGTCACCTTTTACGATTGAGAAACTAGGAAAATGAAATATCTTGCTTGCCATATTACTTTCCTCCAATCTCAAAATGAGGAATCAGTGTGTAAGAACCTACGCTTGTGATCAGAAAGACATTATCCATCTTCTTATTCAGATAATCGTAGAATCCTTTGTTCATGCGTGACGTATAGTCTTCATCAGCAATTACCGTTTCCGGATATTCGCCTTCCAAGAAGATGTCCCCTGTCGAGAATGTGATGGAATTCTCTTTGTTTTCCGTAGTTTTCCACACTTTCGGAGTGAGATAGGAAAGATTGCACACTATCCTTTCTCCTTCACGCACCTTAAACGGTACATGAAGAATAGCTGTATCAGCCGTATCCAAACCAGTTTTGGCAACATTGGCTGCCTTATCCGTAATAAGTGTGACTCCGGATATAACATGAGGATACCAATATATGGCATCATTCTTGTCAGTGTATTTGTTGAATACAGTCACAGTCTTGTCATACATCGGTATCCCCTCCTAATAGAATTCTTTTCCACATTCTTTGCACTTCCACACATGATGAGTCTTGTACTCATGGTCCCCGACCTCATCAAGGAAAGTTGAAGAATATGTCAATTTTTCATGTCGGCACATTAACCGCTTAAGCCATCTAAATACCAGCATAGAGTAGGCACACTCCTTCCTTATCTACAACTCCTTGCAGATACTCAGAAGCCACCTGTCGAATCAGAATAGCTTCCACTTTCTTATCCATTGACGCTCGTGCATAGATGCTGTCGGATGCTCCGCTAGTCCCAGTTGCAAAGCTGATACTTTCAGCACCTGACGTAATGGACGATACTTGCTTCTTACTCACTGTACCATCAGCGTGTTTAATCACACCTACAGTGTCCAGTGATGCTTTTCTGATTGAGTCGATCTGATACAGAACTTCTGCAATCTCACAGACAGCTTTCTGAACCTTTGCATTAGATTTCTTGTCTTCCGGAAGACCATCTTCTAATCTACCAAAGGTGATTCTGTCCAAACGTTCGCTTGCTCGTTCTGCATACTTAGAAAACTCTTCCTCTGTCACGGCATCTCCAAAATATTTAGTTGTATAGAACTGATAATCTGTGTATGCCATGTCTGATCTCCTTACTCTTCTTTGCTTGCTGCCTTTTTCGGCTTTCGCTGTGGCTTGTCATTTACTTCTTCATACTTCTGTGGATTGCTTTTCATACTGGCAATACTCTCGGCATTACCAGTAGAAAGGTACAATCCTGTCTCTTTATCCAGGAACTTCATTCTTATCAACCACCAATTTTCTTGTTTTTGAAAATAAGGTCCGGTGTTACAGACTTAGTTCCAAAGTGGTAGAACAGTTCGATTCCGTAAGCGTTTGACAGCGGAATCTTCTCTGCATTGTACGGATCAGAAATTACTGGCTGCGCAATTGCACCATCAACCATAACGAGAGCCTTAACGTCTGTTGGAAGATGTACGCAAGAGTATGTCTTAACACCGTGGAAAGCGTAGAACTCCTCGTCTGCTGCACCTACACCAGGTACTGTAACCTTATCAAGGTATGTTCTGATTTTTCCGTAGTAGTCCGGATCAAGAACCATGTGCATCATTGCTCTCGGTACTCCGTCCACGTACTCATTCTTTGTAGTCTCGCACTGCTGAATCATTTTCTCTGCAATCTCTTCGATAGCGGTGATTCCTGTCAGATCTACTTCTGTAGCATCTGTTCCAGCAACCTCGAAAAACTTAGTATCAAGCTCAGCTGCCATTCTAAGAGCATGGTTTGCTGTTCTCTTAGCAATAAGTCCTTCAACTCCAAGAAGAGATACATCTTTCTGCTCTACTTCTTCTACGATCTCTTTGTCCTGATCAATCGGAATCGTTACCGATTTACCTTTTACACCATCACCTTTGGCTGCTGTTCTAGCTGTTCCGTAGTCCTTTGGTGTAGCGTTTGCAAATCTCTTTGCTTCTACTGTTCCGGCATGTGGATCACCGGAAAGTTCTGTGTTTTTCATCTTTCCGGAAATTGTAAGTTTCTGTACGTTCTCGATAACTTTTCCATATTCCTCAGCAAGGAACATCTTTCCAGAAGGATCGAGAAGTGTGTTTAATGACGTAATTCTTGTATCTGCCATGTTCGTATCTCCTTTAACTGTTTAAGGTCAACGATTATCTCGAATTGATAACCGTGCTATAGCATGACTACCACACAGTAGGTGGTGTGTACACAGGAGTCTTACTTGACTCTCCGCCCTTTGTAGTTGGTACCGTGAATGTTGGTGCAGCCGGTGCATCTGTCTGTGCGAATGCATCCTTCTGTGATTCTCTCAGCTCTGTCATATAATCATCGAGTCCGAGGATTTTTTCACCTTCACGTTTCAGCCCTTTTTCTTTGATCATGCTGATAATTCCTGTCTTAGCAAACTCAGATGTAAATTTCTCACCTGCCAGTGCTTTCACAAGAGCATCGTTGAAGTCTCTCTCTTCGATCTTTGCAGCATAATCTTTTTCGCTTTCTGCAAGCTTTGTTTTCCACTCATTTTCGGCTGATTCAGCTTTAACTTTCCACTCATCACGTTCCTTTGTGATAGCGTCAAAGTCTTTGCCTTCAAAACCTTCAAGAGTAGACTTGGCTGTGTCATACTGTGATTTGTAAGTGTCTCTTTCCTGTGTGACCGTATCAAGCTTTCTTCCCTGTTTCTCAAACTCGGCAAGAGTCTTGTAATTCTCATTCACACTGGTTTCGATTGTATTCTTCTGCTCATCTGTAATCTCAAGACCAGCATCAGAAAGAATCTGTAAAATGTTTTTCATGTTGCGTATCCTCCTCAACGTATCTTATTAACCGTTTCGTCCACGGTAGGGATTTAGACAGATAAACCTCTGTCAGGGTAATCGTGGTCGAGGGAGTTGAACCCTCCAAAACCGATACCACGTAAGAACAGATGCTATAGAAAGGCAGATTCACATCCGTCCTTAGCTCATTACAGAGCAAAACCTACCGAAGCGCGTGACCGCTTCTTAACAGGATTCCCCTAGTAGGTATTCACACAAAAGGAAGAAAAATGTATCTCCACATACCATTATGAATGATTTCAACGATTTCTTTGTACCCATCTTTAGCCTTTTTTCGCACTTTCGTATCTTCTTGCAGCAGCTGCACTCTTCATAGCTTGCTTTCTATCCCATTGAGCAACCTTTAAGCGTTCAGCGTACTCTCTTAAGTCATTCTCTTCGCAGAAGGTGCTATACCGCTTGTTCTGAAGCTTCAGTGTGTGAGCCTTGCGGTCTAGAATATTCTGTAGTTCAAACCTCGCCTTATCATCCTTGCAGTTATCCACAGCGGTCTGCAAGTTCTGTATCTTCCGCTTGGTGTCACGGATTCTACGCTCCTGTGCTCTCTGTTTCTTCTGCAATTCCTCTACTCTGTGATTATCGGCAAAGTTAATCTTCTTATCCTCATAAGGATTGTTCACTCCATCTCCACTTCCGAAAGAATGCCGGCAGTTCCATCCACAGAGTCCTTCACCAGTTCCGAAGCCTGTGGTCTTTACGAAGTCGGGGAATCTCTTATCCTTTCCACTTCGTGAGTAGAATCGTCCTTGCCACCACAAGTGATTGCCAGGATTCATTCCACCGTTGCCGGTACGTGCTCCTAAGTGAGCAGACACAAGAACGGTATCCCAGTTCATTTCTTCCATTCTCTTCATAGAGATGTCGGCAGCTGCTTGTCCCACTCCTGTCCT